>Ga0315279_10000572_pt1 | contig 71709 bp, 58 predicted proteins | sample YL17G06_20_MG_FD_203694 | JGI IMG/M metagenome (GOLD analysis project Ga0315279, IMG submission 203694) | Sediment microbial communities from Yellowstone Lake, YNP, Wyoming, USA - YL17G06_20 | ecosystem: Environmental > Aquatic > Freshwater > Lake > Sediment | place: USA: Wyoming | collected...
ATCTCCTCGCAGGGCGTCACGCCGCTCGAGGTCGGGACCTGTCGGGTTGAGCCGGGCGCGGGGCTGCTATCGGAGCTGCGGCTCCTGCTCGGCCGTGGGGCCGCGCGGGTCGAGGAGCGCACGGCGCCGCCGGACGCACCCGAACGGGTCCTAACCGTTCCGCGCGGATAGGCTCTCGGGACCATGGCGTTCGAGGTCATCCCGGCGATCGACGTGGCCGGGGGCCGGCTGGTGCGGCTCACGGCCGACGGGACCGCGCGGGTGGAAGTGTTCGACGGCGACCCGCTCGCCGCCGCCCGGGGATTCGTCGAGGCCGGAGCCCGGCGGCTCCACGTCGTGGACGTGGACCTCGCGCTCACCGGCGAGCCGAGGAACGTCGACGTCCTGCGCGCGGTGGCCGCCCTCGGTGTCCCGGTGCAGGCGAGCGGTGGCATCGTGACGGAGGCGCTGGTCGACGCCGCTCTCGAGGCCGGAGCCTCACGCGTCGTCCTGGGCTCGGCGGCACTGGCGGACCGACCGGGTGTCGAGGCGCTCGTCGCCGGTCGGGGCAACGCCCTAGTCGTCGCGATCGAGGCCGACGGGCCGACGATCCGCCCTCGCGGACGGGGCGTGGCCGAGGCTCCCCTCTGGGACACCCTGCAGTGGCTCGCCGGACTCGACGTCCACCGGTTCCTCTTCACGGAGGTTGGTCGGGCGGGCTCGCTGGCCGGGCCCGACCTCGACGGCATCTGGGCGATCGCCACGCACACCGGACGGCCGGTCGTCGCCTCGGGCGGCGTCCGGAACCTGGACGACCTCCGGGCGATCGCCGGCCTGGGCCGGCCGGTCGAGGGAGCGGTCGTCGGTCGGGCGTTCTACGAGGGTCTCGATCATCGCGCGGCGCTCCGCGCGTTCGGGTAGCCGGCGACCGGAGCACCCAACCGCTCGGAACGGCCGTCTCCTACACTCTTGCGACATGGGGTTCCTCACGGAGGTCGTCGACGACGTCCGGCGCCGCCTCGAACGCGAGCCGCTCGACGAGACGCGCCTGGCGGCGCTCGCCGTCCGGCTGCCGCCGACGCGCGGTTTCGCCGGCGCGCTCCGGTTCTCGACGCCCCCGGCCGTGATCGCGGAGATCAAGCGCGCCTCGCCCTCGGCGGGCAGGATCGCCGACGCCGACCCGGCCGAGCGGGCGAGGGTGTGCGAGGCGGCGGGGGCCGCGGCGATCTCGGTGCTGACCGAGCCCCGCTACTTCGACGGCTCGCTCGCGGACCTACGCGCCGTGCACCTCGCTGCGCACATCCCGGTGCTGCGCAAGGATTTCCTCGTGCATGTGTCGCAGCTTATGGAAGCGCGGGTCGAGGGGGCGGACGCGGTGCTGCTGATCGCCGCCGTCGTCACCGATCTCGAGCTGAAGGAGATGCTCGCCGCCGCCGTTGACCTCGGCCTCGGCGCGCTCGTCGAGACGCACTCGGACGAGGACCTCGCGAAGGCCCTCGCGGCCGACGCGGAGGTGATCGGCGTGAACGCGCGCGACCTCGAGACGCTCGAGGTCGACGGCGACAAGGCGCTCGAACTGCTCCGCCGCGTCCCCGACGACCGCATCGCGGTGATGGAGAGCGGGATCGCGACCCGCGAGCAGGTCGAGCGCGCCACCCTGGCCGGCGCCACGGCGGTCCTCGTGGGGGAGGCGCTGATGCGCGCCGACGACCCCGGTGCGAAGCTCCGCGAGCTCCGGGGCCAAGCGTGAGCGCGCCGCAGATCGCGGCGCTCCCCGATGCGCGCGGGCGCTTCGGCCGTTTCGGCGGCCGGTACGTGCCGGAGGTGCTGATCCCGGCCCTGGACGAGCTGGCGGCCGCCTGGTCCGAGCTTCGCGACGACCCCGCGTTCCGCGGCGAGCTCGACACGCTGCTCGCCGACTACGTCGGCCGTCCCTCGGCACTCACGTTCGCGCCCCGCCTGTCCGCCGAAACCGGCTACCGCGTGTACCTGAAGCGCGAGGACCTGAACCACACCGGCGCGCACAAGATCAACAACACGGTCGGCCAGTTGCTGCTCGCGAAACGTCTCGGCAAGCGGCGCGTGATCGCCGAGACCGGTGCCGGCCAGCACGGCGTGGCGACGGCGACCGCGGCGGCGCTCTTTGGCCTGCCGTGCGTCGTCTACATGGGCGAGGAGGACACGATCCGCCAGGCGCCGAACGTCGCACGGATGCGCCTGCTCGGCGCGGAGGTCGTCACCGTGACCGCCGGACAGCGCACTCTGAAAGAAGCCATCAACGAGGCGATGCGCGACTGGGCCGCGAGCGTCCGGGACACGCACTACGTGTTCGGCACGGCGGCCGGGCCGCACCCGTTCCCGGCGCTGGTGCGAGACCTCCAGCGGGTGATCGGCGACGAGGCGCGCTCGCAGTTCCGCCGGGTCGAGGGGCGCGACCCCGACGCCGTCGTCGCTTGCGTCGGGGGCGGAAGCAACGCGATCGGGATGTTCACGGCGTTCATCGGGACGCCGGGAGTGAAGCTCATCGGCGTCGAGGCCGGCGGCCGAGGCGACGAGACCGGCGAGCACTGCCGCTCGCTGACGCGCGGCGAGCCCGGCGTCCTGCACGGCGCGTTCTCGTACCTCCTGCAGGATCCCGACGGTCAGATCGCGGCGACGCACTCGATCTCAGCCGGGTTGGACTACCCGGGCGTCGGACCACAGCACAGCTACCTGAAGGAGGCGGGGCTCGCCCGGTACGAGTCGGCGACCGACGAGGAAGCGCTCGCCGGCTTCCGAGCGCTCGCGACCCTGGAGGGCATCCTGCCGGCGCTCGAGCCGGCGCACGCGATCGGGTGGCTCCTGCGACGGCCGCTGCCGGAGGGGTCGAGCGTCCTCGTGTGCCTCTCCGGCCGCGGCGACAAGGACCTCGACACGGTCCGGAGGGCGCTCGGGGAGGTGCCCGGTCGGGCGCCTGCGGGGGGCGAGGCGCATGCGTGACCTGGAAGCGGCGCTGCGCGCACGGCGCGACGGCAAGGGCCGCGCGTTCGTGCCCTACGTCACCGGGGGACTGCCGGGCGTCGATGCCGCCCTGCTGCGAGGGATCCAGGCGGCCGGCGCAGACGCGCTCGAGGTCGGGATCCCGTTCTCCGACCCCGTGATGGACGGCGGTGTGATCCAGGAGGCCTCCCGGTTGGCGCTCGAGGCGGGTGCCGGGCCGAAGGACGTGCTCGCGACGATCCGCGAAGCGGAGCTCGATATCCCGGTCGCCGTCATGACCTACCTGAACCCGGTCGTGCACTACGGCCAGGCGGAGTTCCTCGTAGATGCGGGATCGGCGGGCGTGACGGGCGCCATCGTGCCCGACCTGCCGGTCGACGAGGCCGACGAGTGGATCACAGCGTGCGAGGTCGTCGGCGTCGCCCCGGTGTTCCTCGCGGCTCCGGGGTCGGCCCCGGAGCGGTTGCGGCGCATCGCGGAAGCCTCCCGCGGCTTCGTATACTGCGTCGCGACGTACGGCGTCACGGGGGAGCGCGAGAGTCTCGCCGGCACGGCTGAGGAGGTCGTCCGCGCGCTGCGGCCGCTCACGGACCGGCCGCTGTTGGTCGGGGTCGGGATCGGCACCCCCGAGCAGGCGGCCGAGGTGTGTGCGTTCGCCGATGGGGTCGTCGTGGGGAGCGCGCTCGTCCGGCACCTCGTCGCGGGCGACCCGGACGCGGCGCTGTCGCGGGCGCGGGAGTTCCGCGAGGCCATCCCCACCGGAGCCGTCCCCACCGAAGTCGTCCCCACCGAAGTCGTGCCCACATAGGGGAGTCTGGCCGGACGGCTCACGCCCTACGTGTCCAGACCCTCCAGGCACGATCGACAGAGGCAGCCGGTCAACCGCTTGTCCGCGAGGATCCTCCGTTGCTCGTCGGTGAGCGAGACCTCCTCGCACCAGCAGGAGGACGCATTTGCCCCACAGAGGAACTCCCATCCGCAGGAAGCGCACGTCGTCTGCGTTCCGCCCTCGCCCGACCAGCCGAGCGGTTCCATCGAGCTCACGACATCGCCGGGCCCAGATCTGCGGCAGTATCTGTTGCCCGGTGCGGCTCGCGCTCGGTAGGGGTGCTCACCGCGGCATCTTAGCCGCGGACGGCGTCGGTCCTCTCCGAGCGTGAGTTCGGGTGCCGGGAGAGGGACTCGAACCCTCACGGGCCGAAGCCCACGGGTTTTTGAGACCCGCGTGTCTACCAGTTCCACCATCCCGGCGGGATCCGTCGACGCGCCGACCTAGACTACCGGCTCTCCGCCGGCGATCGGCGGAGGTCGGAGGTCTCGTGGTGGGAGAACGGAGTGCGCGGCTCGCTGCGGCGCTCTGCGTCGCGGCCCTCACCGCGGCCTGCACCGGCGACGGGTCGCCGACGCCCGGTCCGTCCTCGCCGACCGTGCCGCCGTCGCCCGTGCCGGCCCAGGTGAAGGTCGCCTACCTGGAGGACCTATCCGCGGAGGGCGCTGCCTTGCGCGTCGCGCCGGCGTTCCAGGGGGCGAAGCTCGCGTTCGACACCGCCGGGCTCTCGGGCGACCTCCCGGTGCAGGTGCAGCTCGTCGGGCTGGACACCGAGGGGGACGCCGCGACGGCGAGCGAGGTCGCGAGGCAGATCGCGGAGGACCCTTCGTACGTGGCCGCGATCGGAGCGCCATACCTCGGCGACCAGGGGGCGCTCGCCGGGGTCCTGGACCCGGCCGGTGTGCCGTTCGTGACGCTCTCCGGCCTCGACCCCGGCCTCGCCGCGAACGGCTGGATGACCTGGCGGCGCGCGGTGGCGACCCAGGCCCAGGAGGCTGCCGCCCTCGCCGGCTACGTGGACTCGCTGCGACCCGCGCGGGATAGGGTCTGCCTCGCCCGGGACAGGAGCCGGGTCGGCGCGACGTTCCTGAAGGCGGTGGCGTCGAGCCTTGCGGCGCACGTGCTCGTGCGCCAGCGTGTCCTTCCCACCGAGGAGAGCGCCGCGGCGTTCACCGACGCGGTCACGGCATCCGGGTGCGACATGGTCGTCTGGGGCGGGTTCTCGGCCGGAGCCGTGGCGCTCGAGCGCCACCTCGTCGGTGTCGGCCTCGCCGAGGTCCGTTTCGTCGGCGACGGGGGGATCAAGGACACCACGTACCTGCAGGTCGCCGATCGGGCCGGCGATGGGACCGTCGCCTCGTGTCCCTGTGCCGACCTCTCGACCTCGACGGAGTTCGCCGCCCAGCGCTTCATCCAGGACTACCAGGCGGACTTCGGCCTGCCGCCCGGCTCCTACGCGGCCGAGGCGTGGGACGTGGCGCACATGTTCCTCGACGCGTTCCGCTCAGGCGCCACCACACGGGGGGATGTACTTGCCTTCGTGGAGGGGATGCCACCCTACGAGGGTCTGGCGAACAGCTACGTCTTCTCGCGGGGGGGCGACCTCGAACCCCAGGCCGCGAACGTATACCTCTACGAGGACGAGGGCGGGCGCTGGCTCCCGCTCTCGCCGGCAGATTGAGCGGGGTGCGTTGCCTGGGCGGGCGCGCCGTCATAGAGTGCTCCGGGAGGCGCCTCGAAGCGCTCCCGAGGTCCGGAGGAAAGGGAGGAAGCATGCGCAGACGGAGGGTCTTCGGATGGGTCGTGCTCATCGCGGCGCTCACGCTCGTAGCCGCGGCCTGCGCGAAGGAAGAGGGAGGCGGCACGGGTGGGGGCACCGGCAGCGCCCCGCAGACCCTACTGGACCGGATAATGGCCGACGGCGTGTTGCGGGTCTCCACGGACCCCGCGTACCCGCCGCAGTCCTACTACGACGAGGCCACCGGCACGTGGGAGGGCTTCGACATCGACGTCGCGACCGAAATCGCGAAACGGATGGGTGTCGAGATCTCGTGGGAGACGCCGAACTGGGACGTCATCACGGCCGGGAACTGGAACGACCGATGGGACCTATCGGTAGGGTCGATGACCATCACAGCGGAGCGCGCCCAGGTGCTCGATTTCTCGGTCCCCTACTACTTCACGCCGGCGGGTCTGGCCGTGCAGCAGGGAAGCCCGATCACCTCGATCGACCAGCTTTCTGGGAAGTCGGTCGGCGTGGCCGGTGCCACTACATACGAGTTCTACCTCGAGCGGAAGCTCAACATCCCCGGCTACCCTGTCACCTACGTGGTGCCGGAGGACGTGAGGATCGTCACCTATGACACGGACTCGACGGCGATCCAGGACCTAGTGATCGGCCGGCTCGACGCGGCGATGTCCGCCGTGCCGACGCTCCAGACGGCGAGCGACAAGGGAAAGCCGATCCAGCTCCTCGGCGACCCGGTCTTCTACGAGCCGCTCGGTGCTGCGGCGGACAGGAACGCGCCGCTCGACCCGACGAGCTTCATCCAGAAGGTGAGCGACATCATCACGCAGATGCATGAGGACGGGACGCTCACCCAGCTGTCGATGAAGTGGTACAAGACCGACCTGACCCAGAATCTTCTGGCCTCGAGCCCAAGCGCTAGTCCGACCGCCTGATCGCGATGAAGACGGAGCCTCCGGGGGCCGGGACCACCCGGCCCCCGAACCCCCTCGCCCCGCGACCCCACAGCTTCTGGGATCGCATCGAGCGGTTCAGCATGCGGATCCCCTTCCGTCTGAAGCTCGCGCTCGTTTGGGTGGCGGTTTTCGTCCTGCTCGCGATCGTGTTCGCGGCCGCGAAGTTCGATACGCCGTGGATGCAGGAGAACGCCGCGTTCATCATCAGAGGCGTCTGGGTGACGGTCTTCATCGCGGCGGTGTCGATCGCGTGCGCGATCGTTCTGGCCCTCTTCGGGTCCCTCGGGCGCCTCTCGAAGAACCCGGTGGCCTACGGCGTGACCGGCTTCTATACGTCGTTCTTCCGGGGCACACCGTTGATCGTCCAGTTGTATATCGTCTACCTCGGCCTGCCGCAGGTCGGGCTGGCCTTCCGTCAGCCCTACAGCAACTGGTTCCGTCTGTCGGCCGTGGTCTCGGGCATCGTGGCGCTGTCGCTGAACTACGGTGCCTACATGACCGAGATCTTCCGCGCAGGCATCCAGTCGGTCTCGCACGGGCAGGGCGAGGCGGCCGAGGCCCTCGGTATGACCTACGGGCAGCGGATGCGGCGCGTCGTGCTGCCCCAGGCGTTCCGGGTCATCGTGCCGCCGACCGGCAACGAGTTCATCGCGATGATGAAGGACACGGCGCTCGTATCGCTCCTCGGGACGCCGATCCAGACGGCTGACCCCTTCCGACGGGCGCAGCTCGTCGGGAAGGCCGACTTCCGGAACCTCGAGGCGCTCCTGGTCGCCGCCGTCATGTACTGGATCCTGACCGGCATCTTCTCCTTCTTCCAGCGCAAGCTGGAGAACCGCTTGGCGAAGGGGTACGTGCGCCAGCTCGGACCGACCCAGCCTGCCCGAAAGGAGGCAGTGGCAGGGGCGGTCACGGGAGGGATCTCCGGAGGCGCGATGAGACTGGAGCCTGCCACGCCGGATGCTCTGGAGGAGCGCCCCGATGGCTGACGGGCGAATCGTCGTCAGAGTCGACAATCTGCGCAAGTCCTTCGGGGACCTTGAGGTTGTACGGGGCGTGACCTTCGATATCCACGAGGGCGAGGTCGTCGTGATGTTCGGGCGCTCCGGCGCGGGGAAGAGCACCGTGCTCCGCTGCATCAACTTCCTTGAGGACCCGACCGCGGGCTGGGTCGAGGTAGACGGCATCCGGCTGACCGGCGGCCACCGCACGAGGTCCAAACGGGAGCAGATCCGTCAGCTGCGGATCAGGACCGGGATGGTGTTCCAGCAGTTCGACCTGTTCCCGCACATGACGGCCCTCCAGAACGTCATGGAGGGACCGGTGACGGTGAAGGGGTTCCCGCACTCGCAGATCCGGGAGCGCGGGATGGAGCTGCTCGCGAAGGTGGGCCTCGCGGACAAGGCCGATGAGCACCCGATCCGCCTGTCGGGTGGCCAGCAGCAACGGGTGGCGATCGCACGGGCGCTCGCGATGGACCCGAAGGTCATGCTCTTCGACGAGCCGACCTCAGCGCTCGACCCGGAGCTGATCGGCGAGGTCCTGGCCGTGATGAGGGAACTCGCGATGAGCGGCATGACGATGATCGTCGTGACCCACGAGATGGGCTTCGCGCGCGAGGTCGCCCACCGGATGATGTTCTTCCACGAGGGCGTCATCCTCGAGGAGGGGACGCCCGAGGGGATGTTCCAGAACACCCGGTTCCCCGAGACCCGCAAGTTCCTCGACGCGGTCCTGTAGGCGTGCGGGCCGGCCCGCGCCCGCGACCGTCGGCGCAGAACGATCGGACGACGAAGTTCCTGTCGCGGATCCTCTGAGGTAGGAAGAAAAGAAAGAAGGCGGGTCGAGGAGCCTTTGGAGCCGCTCGCGCCTTCCCCATACGCGAGCGTTATCTACTCGGTCCCTCGACCCGCCATAAGGTGGCCCCAAGCGACCCGGACTCCCGGTCGACCGGCCGGCGCTCCGGTTCCGGTGGCCTCCCTCCGGGACTCGCGCCCCGTCGGGTGCTTCACCGTCTCCGCAGGCCTTCGCGGCTTCCCGGTCCCTGCGGCCGCTTGGGACCGAAGCGAACAGTAGCGACGCGACTCGAGCGTGTCAACGCGGTGAGAAGCGTTGCGCCGCCGCGGGTGTGGAACAGACGCGCAGGCAGCGGCCGCCCCCGTTCCGAGGAAGAAAGAGTGACATCTCCGGAGCGTCGGAGGATCGCGCTAGGATCGCGACCGGTGGCCGACGGCACGGGCGAGACCCCGAAGCGATTGTTCCTCCTCGACGGGCACAGCCTGTCGTATCGCGCGTTCTTCGCGCTGCCGACCACGCTTGCGACCAGCACCGGTCAGGTCACGAACGCCGTCTACGGCTTCACCTCGATGCTGATCAAGCTGCTCGGCGAGGAGCGGCCGGACCTCATCGCGGTGGCGTTCGACATCGGGGCGCCGACCGTGCGCCTGGAGAAGTACGCCGAGTACAAGGCCGGCCGGCCCGAGGCGCCCGACGAGTTCCGCCAGCAGCTCGGCCTCATCGTCGAAGTGCTCGATACGCTCAAGATCCCCGTGATCGGCGTGGAGGGGCACGAGGCCGACGACGCGATCGCCACGCTCGCCCTGCGCGCGGCCGACCTCGGCATCGAGGCGGTCATCGTCACCGCCGACCGCGACTTCTTCCAGGTCGTGCGACCCGGTATCCGAGTGATGTTCAACGTGAAGGGCATCTCCGAGATCAAGCTCTACGACGAGGCCGCCGTCGAGGAGCGGTTCGGGCTGCCCCCGGAGAAGTACCTCGACTACGTCGCCCTGAAGGGCGACCCCTCTGACAACATCCCCGGCGTGCCGGGCGTGGGCGAGAAGACCGCGTCGAAGCTGATCCAGGACTTCGGCTCGGTCGAGGCGCTGCTCGAGCGGACCGACGAGCTGAAGGGGAAGCTGAAGGACGCGATCGCGGCGGCCGGCGAACAGCTCGCGTTCAACAAGGACCTCGCGCACCTGCGCACCGACCTCGAGCTCGAGATCGGGCCCGAGGACTGCGTGATGGGTGAGTGGGACATGGAGGCCGTGCGGCGCCTGTTCACCTCGCTCGAGTTCCGGACGCTCCTCGAGCGGCTGGAGGACGTCGGGCGCGGGACGAAGCCGGCGGTGGAGACGGCCGAGCTCGACCTGCGGGAGGCGACCGCCGACGAGATCGCGAGGCTGCTCGCGTCCGACGCGCCGAAGGCGGTGCGGCTCGACCTCGAAGGGCGACACGTGCGCGGGGTGGCCGTCTCCGTGGGTGGGGGACAGGCGGCATACGCGCCGGTGAAGGACCTGAAGGGGCTCGCGGATGCGATCGCCGATCCGTCCGCGCCGAAGTGGGCGCACGACGGCAAGGACGTGGAGACCACCGTCATCGCGGAGGGCGGTGAGATGGCCGGGCTCGCGTTCGACACGATGCTCGCCGGCTACCTGCTCGACCCGGCCGCCGGCAACTACCCGCTGCGTTCGCTCTGCCAGCAGTACCTGGGCGCCGATCTGCTCACTCAGGTGACGGAGGAGTCAGAGGGTCAGCTGTTCGCCGGCTCATGGCGCAATGCCGCGGCCGAGGCGGCGGCCGTCGCGCTGCTCACACCGGCGATGGCCGAGCGGATCGACCGCGCGGGGTTGCGCGTGCTCCTCGAGGACGTGGAGCTGCCGCTCTCCTCGGTGCTCGCGAAGATGCAGGCGCGCGGGATCGCGCTCGACGTCGACTACCTCGAGAGCATGGCCGAGGGCGTGCGTGACCAGATGGCGACGCTACGGGCTGAGGTCCTCCGGCACGCCGGCGAGGAGTTCAACCTGAACTCGCCGCCGCAGCTGCGGACGATCCTGTACGAGAAGCTTCGCCTGTCGCCGGGCAAGCGCACGCCGAAGGGGCAGCTCTCGACCGACGCGAGCGTGCTCGAGAAGCTCCGCGACCAGCACCCGATCGTCGATGCGCTCCTCTCCTGGCGCGAGCTCGACAAGCTGAACTCGACGTACCTCGAGGCGCTCCCGCGGCAGGTCGACCCGCGCGACGGGCGCGTTCACACGACCTTCAACCAGACCGGGGCGGCGACCGGCCGGCTGTCGTCGCTCAACCCGAACCTCCAGAACATCCCGGCGCGCACCGAGCTCGGCCGCGAGATCAGACGGGCGTTCGTCCCCGGCTCGAAGGACCAGCTGCTGCTCGTCGCCGACTACTCGCAGATCGAGCTTCGGATCCTCGCGCACCTCGCGGAGGACGAGGGGCTGCGGGCCGCGTTCGAGTCCGGCGCCGACATCCACACCGCGACGGCCGCAAAGGTCTTCGGGCTGCCGGAGGACAAGGTCGACCCGACGCTCCGCAACCGCGCCAAGGCCGTGAACTACGGGCTCGCGTACGGGATGAACGCCTTCGGCCTTGCGTCGCGGATGGACATCACGCCCGACGAGGCGCAGGAGTTCATAGACGCCTACTTCGCAAGCTTCCCGCAGATCCGCGACTACCTCGACCGCCAGGTCGCGAAGGCGACGGCGGACGGGTTCACCGAGACGCTCCTCGGCCGGCGCCGCTACATCCCCGAGCTGCAGGCGTCCAACCCTCGCGTGCGCGACATGGGGCGCCGGATGGCTCTGAACGCGCCGATCCAGGGGAGCGCCGCCGACGTGTTCAAGCTCGGGATGCTCAAGGTGGACGCCGCGCTCCACGACTCCGATCTCGGCTGCCACATGCTCCTCACCGTGCACGACGAGCTGGTGTTCGAGATCGCCGCGGATCAGGTCGAGGACACCGTTGCGCTGGTGAAGGAGCAGATGGAGCACGCGGCGGAGCTCTCGGTGCCGCTTGAGGCCGACCTCGGCTGGGGCCCGAACTGGGCCGAGGCTGTTCCCGCCGGCCACTGAGTCGCTCCGGCCTACCTGCGGGTTCGGTCGTTGACGGCCTTTCTCCCATCCAACTACCATCCCTTCCGCCGCACGACGCACGTGAATCACGGCAGCTCCCGAGCGCCCCGGTGCGTCTTGTGTGCGGAAGGAGATGGTTGAGATAGACGACATGGACACCAAGGCCGCGCCCGAGCGCGACCTGACACCGGAGGAGCTGGTCGAGGCCATGGAGGCCTCGCTCCACGACTTCAAAGACGGGGACATCGTCGAGGGCGAGATCGTGAAGATCGACCGCGACGAGGTCCTGCTCGACATCGGCTACAAGTCCGAGGGGGTCATCCCCGCCAAGGAGCTCTCGATCCGCCACGATGTTGACCCGAACGAGGTCGTCCACGTCGGCGACAGGGTCGAGGCCCTTGTCCTTCAGAAGGAGGACAAGGAGGGTCGCCTGATCCTGTCCAAGAAGCGCGCGCAGTATGAGCGCGCCTGGGGCAGGATCGAGGAGGTCATGACGTCGGGCTCCACGATCAAGGGCCCGGTCATCGAGGTCGTCAAGGGCGGCCTGATCCTCGACATCGGCCTGCGCGGGTTCCTGCCGGCCTCGCTCGTGGACCTGCGCCGCGTGCGCGACCTCCACCCGTTCGTCGGCACCGAGCTCGAGTGCAAGATCATCGAGCTCGACCGCAACCGGAACAACGTGGTCCTGTCCCGCCGCGCGTTCCTCGAGGAGTCGCAGAGCGAGGGGCGCAAGAAGTTCCTCGAGTCGCTCCAGAAGGGTGAGCGGCGCAAGGGCGCGGTCAGCTCGATCGTGAACTTCGGCGCGTTCGTCGACCTCGGTGGGGTGGACGGTCTGGTCCACGTCTCCGAGCTGTCGTGGAAGCACGTCGACCACCCGAGCGAGGTCATCCAGGTCGGCCAGGAGGTCGAGGTCGAGGTGCTCGACGTCGACCTAGAGCGCGAGCGCGTGTCGCTGTCGCTCAAGGCCACCCAGGAGGACCCCTGGAAGGAGTTCGAGCGCAAGTACACAGCCGGCGAGATCATCGACGGCCAGGTCACGAAGCTCGTGCCCTTCGGCGCGTTCGTCCGCGTCGCGCCGGGGATCGAGGGCCTGGTCCACATCTCCGAGCTCTCGGACCAGCACGTCGAGTCGCCGGAGTCGGTGCTCTCGGTCGGCGACCAGGTCCGCGTCAAGGTGATCGAGGTCGACGTCGCCCGCCGCCGCATCAGCTTGTCGATGCGCCAGGTCGGCGGCGCGGCACCGCCGATCACCGAGACCGAGATCGAGGAGGAGGCGCCGGCGGCCGCGGCCGAGGAGGTCGCGATGGTCGAGGAGATGCCCGTCGCCGAGCCGGCGACCGCCCCCGCCCCCGCGCCGGAGGCGGTCGCCGAGCCCGCTCCCGAGCCGACTCCCGTTCCCGTTCCCGTTCCGGCTACCGTGGAGGTCGCCCCCGAGCCCGAGGCCGTCGCACCGGTGCCCGAGCCGGAGGAAGAGGAGGAGGTCTCGCTCGAGGCGATCCTCGAGGACCTGAAGCGGCGCGAGGGCCGCTCGGAGTAGCCGATGCTCCTCGTCGGCCTCACCGGTGGGATCGGGTCGGGTAAGTCCACGGTCGCGTGCATGCTCGAAGAGCGCGGTGCGATCGTGCTCGACGCCGACGAGCTCGCGCACCGAGTGATCGCGCCTGGGACGCCCGGCCACGAGAAGGTCGTCGAGCGATTCGGGCCGAACGTGCTCGCGCCGGCTGGCGACGTCGACCGGGAGGCCCTCGCGAGCATCGTGTTCGCCGACGCCGCGGCCCGCCGCGACCTCGAGGCGATCGTCCACCCTGAGGTGCGCCGGATGTTCGCCGAGGAGGCGGAGCGCTACCGGGATACCGACAAGGTGGTCGTGCTCAGCGCACCGCTGATCGTGGAGACCGGCATGTACTCGGTCTTCGAGGTCCTCATGATCGTGTCGACCCGGATCGAGACCCAGGTCGAGCGGCTGGTGCGCGAGCGCGGGATGTCCGAGGAGTCCGTCCGGGCTCGGATCGCCGCCCAGCTTCCGCTCGAGGCCACGGCGGAGGTAGCCGACGTCATCGTCGACAACGAGGGAACGCTCGAGGAGCTCGAGGGCCAGGTCGACCGCGTCTGGGGGGACCTGCAGGCCCGCGCCCGCCGTCCGGCCGAGTGACGCAGGCCGGTCGCCTATCATCGGCGCCGTGAGCTACGTCGCGGTCTTCTTCGACGCCGGGGAGACCCTGGTGCACCCGCACCCGACCTTCCCCGACCTGTTCGCCCAGATACTGCGGCGCGAGGGCCACGACGTCCCGGCCGAGACGATCCGCGACCGGATCCACGTCGTGTTCGACCGGTTCCGGCAGGCCGCCGAGACGAACGAGCTCTGGACGACCTCGCCGGAGAGGTCGAAGCGGTTCTGGCACGACGTCTACGGCACCTTCCTCCGCGAGCTCGGCATCCCGACCGGGAACGGGCTGATCGACGTCGTGTACGCGGGGTTCACCGACCTCGCGAACTACTCGCTGTTCGAGGACGTGATCCCGGTGCTCGATCGACTGCGCGCGGCCGGCCTGAAGCTGGGGGTCATATCGAACTTCGAGGAGTGGCTAGAGCAGTTGCTCGAGGAGCTCGGCGTGTCGGGGTACTTCGGCGTGCGGGTGATCTCGGGTCTCGAGGGCCTCGAGAAGCCCGACCCGCGGATCTTCGAGGTCGCGATGGAACGCGCCGGCGTCGAGGCGGAGGCATCGGTCTACGTCGGAGACAACCCCGAGTTCGACGTCAACCCCGCGGAGGCGCTCGGGATGTTCCCGGTGCTGCTCGATCGTCGCGAGCGGTTCCCCAACGCCGCGGGGGCACGGATCACGTCCCTCGATCAGCTGCCGGCCGTCATCGGGCTGTGACGATGGGCGACGGATCGACCTACGCGGACGAGCCGACCTACACGACCAAGGAGGCCGACGCGATGCTCCCGGAGCTGCGCGAGCAGCTGGGCCGGGTCCGTCAGGCGTGCCAGGTGATGCTCGGCGCCGCCGAGCGCATCGAGGGACCGGTCGTGGCCGACGGAGGTGGGTACGCCGACGCGGACTACTGGGCCGCCTCGAAGACGCTGAGGGTCGAGGTCGGGCGCCTGGCCGAGCAGGGGATCGTCTTGCGCGACCCCGAGACCGGGCTGATCGACTTCCCGGGGGAGCGAGAGGGCCGTCGCGTGTTCCTGTGTTGGCGGCTCGGCGACGACCGCGTGGCGCTCTGGCACGAGCTCGACACCGGGTGCTCGGGGCAGAAGCCGCTGTGACTGAACGGACGCGCGTCGTCGTGATGGGGGCCGAGGAGTCCGACCCGCCGCCCGGGATCCGCATGATCGAGGAGGCCGTCGACCTCGCCTTCGCCACGACCGTCGAGGACCTCGCGCGCAAGCTCGAGAGCGCCGAGGTCCTGTTCGCCTGGCGGCCCGACCGGGAGGTGTTGCAGGCGGCATGGCCGCGCGCCGCACGGCTCTGTTGGATCCAGGCAGCTTGGGCCGGTGTGGACGAGCTGCTGTTCCCCGAGCTCGTCGAGAGCAACGTCGTGCTGACGAACGCTCGTGGGGTCTTCGACGAGGCGATGGCCGAGTACGCCGCGGGACTGATGCTCCTCTTCGCGAAGGGCCTGATCGGCGTCGTCGACCGGCAGCGCCTGAGGGAGTGGCGGCGCCGCGACACCGAGCTGCTCGCCGGGAAGCACCTGCTGATCGTCGGCGTCGGAGGGATCGGGCGCGCGATCGGGCGTCTCGCGGCGGAGCTCGGCATGCGGGTCCGCGGGGTCGGGCGGACGACCCGGCCGGACGACGGCGTCTTCGACGTCGTCCTCGGCGCCGACGAGCTGCTCGGCGCGCTGCCGTGGGCCGACTACGTCGTGGACGCTCTCCCGGCGACCGACGCGACCCGGCACCTGTTCGGCGCGAACGCCTTCGAGGCGATGGAAGCGTGGGCGAGGTTCATCAACGTCGGACGGGGGAGCACGGTCGACGAGGCAGCGCTCGTCGCCGCGCTCCGGGCCGGCGAGATCGGCGCGGCCGCGCTGGACGTCTTCGAGGAGGAGCCGCTGCCTGAGGACAGCCCGCTCTGGGACATGTCGAACGTCATCGTCTCGCCGCACGTGTCCGGGGACTTCGGCGGGTGGCGGGAGGCGGTCGTCGAGCTGTTCGTCGAGAACCTCGAGCGGTTCCTGACGGGGGCGCCGCTCCGGAACGTGGTGGACAAGCGCCTCGGCTACGTCCCCGGCTCGTGACGCGCGCTCCGCGGACTCGACCCAGGCTTCCTCCGAACAGGCCTGTGCTACGCTCCGGCCGGATGCGGCAGGTGTGCGTCAATCCGCGAAGAACAGGGGGGAACGACCATGCGTAGGATCCTCGTTGCCGTGGCGGCGCTCGGACTGCTCCTCGCCGCGTGCGCGAGCGAGAACCCGACCGTGTCCTCGCCCAGCGGGGGCACGGCGGCGACCGCCGCCGACTGCGCCAAGGGATCGAACATCCCGTACGTGAGCTCCGGCGTGCTGACGATCGGGACCGACAACCCGGCCTACCCGCCGTACTTCGCCGGCGGCGAGACCGACGCGAACCCCGACTGGAAGTTCAACGACCCGTTCACGGGCAAGGGATTCGAGGACGCGGTCGCCTACGAGGTCGCGAGCCGCATGGGCTTCACCGGCGACCAGGTGCAGTGGACGGTCGCGCCGTTCGGTCAGACCTACAAGCCGGGTTCCAAGAATTACGACTTCGCGATCGAGCAGATCTCGTACTCGCCGAAGCGCGCCGAGGCCGTGGACTTCAGCGAGAGCTACTACGACGTGAACCAGGCGCTCGTGACCACGAAGGGAAGCCTCGTCGAGGGAGCCACGAGCATCGCCGACCTCAAGCCGTTTTCGCTGGCCGCGCAGATCGGCACCACGAACTACGACTTCATCACCAACGTGATCCAGCCCGACCAGGAGGCCGGGGTCTACAACTCCACGTCCGACGCCGTCGCGGCGCTGAACGCCGGTCAGATCGACGCCATCGTGGTCGACCTTCCGACCGCGCTCTACCTTGCCGACCCGTTCGTGCAGGAGGTAAAGAACGGCGTGGTCGTCGGCCAGTTCGAGAACACCTCCGGCGAGTACTTCGGGATGACGTTCGGGAAGGGCAGCCCGCTCGTCGCCTGCGTGAACCTAGCCCTCACGGAGATGAAGGCCGACGGCACGCTCGCCGCGATCCAGCAGGAGTGGCTCTCGGAGAAGACGAACGTCGGCAAGGTGCCGGTCCTCACATAGTGGGGTCGGCGAGCCACGGTGGGAGCGGGCGGCGGGGGAGCTCCGGAGCTCTACCAGTACCAGCCGGGTGACCCCCGGCTCCCAGAGGGCCGTTCCAGCTCCCGCCTCCTCGCGCCGCTCCGGGCCGAGGGTGCGAAGGGCGTGGCCGTTGCCGTCCTCAGCACGATCGTCGTGTTCGGGGTCATCGTCTGGGCGGTCCTGCACTCGCCCCACTGGCCCGAGGTGAAGGCAGCGTTCTTCAACGGGGAGGTCTTCCGTGACACCTTCCCGGACATCGCGAAGAAGTTCGTCCGTAACATCGAGTACTTCATGATCGCCGAAGTCTTCATCCTGGCTTGGGCGCTCGTGCTCGCCGTGATGCGGAGCCTCTCCGGACCCGTGTTCTTCCCCGTGCGGGTCATGTCGATCTTCTACACCGACCTGTTCCGCGGGATCCCCACGATCCTCGTTGTCTACCTTCTCGCCTTCGGCGTGCCCAGCCTCGCGCTACCGGGCGTGCCGACCGACCCGGCGTTCTGGGGCGTCGTCGCACTCATCCTCTCCTACTCCGCCTACGTCGCGGAGGTCTACCGGGCCGGCATCGAATCCGTGCACCCGAGCCAGGTGGCCGCGGCCAGGTCGCTCGGCCTCTCGCGGCTTCAATCGCTGCGCTTCGTCGTGGTCCCGCAAGCCGTGCGGCGCGTGATCCCGCCGCTCCTGAACGACTTCGTCGGCCTCCAGAAGGACACAGCTCTGATCGCGTTCGTGGTTGCCATTCCCGAGGCCTTCAAGATGGCGCAGATCGAGAAGGAGGCCCTGTTCAACTTCACACCGCTACTTGCGGCAGCCCTGCTCTTCCTCCTGATCACCGTGCCAATGACCCGGCTGGTCGACTGGCTCGTGGCCAGAGAGCGGCGGCGTCGGCAGTCGGGCGGCGCGTTGTGAGAGCGGCGAGTCAGAACGGCGAGGCCGTCCGCATCGAGGATCTCCACAAGTCGTTCGGGAAGCTCGAGGTGCTGAAGGGCATCGACCTCGCAGTCGCCGAGCACGACGTCATCTGCCTGATCGGGGCATCGGGTTCGGGGAAGTCGACGCTCCTGAGGTGCGTCAACCTGATCGAGTCAGTCGACGCCGGCCGGATCGTCGTGCACGGCGAGGAGATAACGGCGCGCGGCGTCGACGTGAACCGGATCCGCCGGAGCATCGGCATCGTGTTCCAGGCCTTCAACCTGTTCCCGCACATGACGGTGCTGAGGAACATCACGCTCGCCCCGATCGAGGCGTTGAAGCTCTCGAAGAAGGACGCCGAGGCACGGGCCGTGGAGCTCCTCGAACGTTTCGGCCTGGCGGACAAGAAGGACGACTATCCCGACCGGCTCTCCGGCGGGCAGCAGCAGCGGGCAGCGATCGTCCGTGCACTCGCGATGCAGCCCGACATCATGCTGCTCGACGAGGTGACGAGCGCGCTCGACCCCGAGCTCGTCGCCGAGGTGCTGAACGTAATCCGCGAACTCGCGGCCGCCGGCATGACGATGCTGATCGCCACGCACGAGATGGGCTTCGCCCGCGATATCGCGAACCGTGTGTGTTTCCTCGACGCGGGCGTGATCCTCGAGCAGGGCCCGCCTGCGCACATCTTCTCGGAGCCGCGGGAGCCGCGGACGCGGGAGTTCCTCCAGAGCATCATCGAGGCCGGCCGCATGTAGGCGCGTCGGCGACCCGGCCTACAATCGCTGCGATGCCACCCTTCAAGATCCACGCCGAGTTCGAGCTCTCCGGAGACCAGCCCAAAGCGGTCGACGACCTGACCGAGGGGGTGCGCGCCGGCGAGCGGTACCTCACGCTGCTCGGCGCTACCGGTACCGGGAAGACCTTCACCATCGCTCAGGTCGTCGAGCGGGTCCAGAAGCCGACGCTCGTGATGGCGCCGAACAAGTCCCTCGGCGCGCAGCTCGCGAACGAGTTCCGCGAGTTCTTCCCGGAGAACGCGGTCGAGTACTTCGTCTCCTACTACGACTACTACCAGCCCGAGGCCTACGTTCCGCAGACCGACACGTACATCGAGAAAGACTCGTCGATCAACGACGAGATCGACCGGCTACGCCACTCGGCGACGAGCGCGCTCCTCACGCGGCGCGACGTGCTGATCGTCGCGAGCGTCTCCTGCATCTACGGCCTCGGCTCGCCCGAGGAGTACATGGGCCAGATCCTCCGCGTACACCGGGGCGTCCCCACCGACATGGAGTGGGCCAAGCAGCGCCTGGTCGACATCCAGTACGAGCGCAACCAGGTGAACTTCGTGCGGGGCAAGTTCCGCGTGCAGGGAGACGTGATGGAGGTCTTCCCCGCCTATGAGGAGACCGCCGTGCGGATCGAGTGGTGGGGCGACGCGATCGAGCGCATCACGCGGTTCGCCCCGATCACCGGCGAGGTCCTCGGCGAGCTGCCCGAGATCACCGTCTACCCGGCGACGCACTACGTGGCGTCGGACGAACGGATGAAGCGGGCGATCGTCGACATCGAGGAGGAACTGCAGCAGCGCCTCGCGTATCTCGAGGCGCAGGGCAAGCTGCTCGAGGCCGAGCGCCTGCGCATGCGCACGAGCTACGACCTCGAGATGCTCCGCGAGGTCGGGTTCTGCTCGGGCATCGAGAACTACTCGCGCCATATCGACGGCCGCAGCCCGGGGGAGGCGCCGTACACGCTGCTCGACTACTTTCCCGACGACTGGCTCTGCGTGATCGACGAGTCGCACGTCACCGTGCCGCAGATCCACGGCATGTTCGAGGGTGACAAGACGCGCAAGGAGACACTCGTGGAGTTCGGGTTCCGGCTGCCGTCGGCGCTCGACAACCGACCGCTGCGGTTCGACGAGTTCGTGAAGAAGGTGCCGCAGGCGGTGTTCATGTCGGCGACGCCCGGCGCGTATGAGCTGCGGATCTCGAAACGCGTTGCGGAGCAGATCGTCCGGCCGACCGGCCTCATCGACCCCGAGGTCGAGGTCCGCCCGACGCGGGGCCAGGTCGATGACCTGATCGAGGAGATCCGCAAGCGTGCCGGGGCCGGCCAGCGCGTGCTCGTGACGACCCTGACGAAGAAGATGGCGGAGGACCTCACGGACTACCTGCTCGAGATGGGCGCACGGGTCCGGTACCTACACTCCGAGATCGACACGCTCCACCGGATCGAGATCCTCCGCGACCTGCGGCTGGGGGAGTTCGACGTGCTCGTCGGAATCAACCTGCTGCGCGAGGGCCTCGACCTACCGGAGGTGTCGCTCGTCGCGATCCTCGACGCGGACAAGGAGGGGTTCCTGCGGTCGGAGACCTCGCTGATCCAGACGATCGGCCGCGCGGCACGCAACGTGGACGGCAAGGTGCTGATGTACGCCGACGAGGTCACCGACTCGATGCGTGCGGCCATCTCCGAGACGCAGCGCCGGCGAAAGATCCAGATGCGGTTCAACCGCGAGCACGGCATCGACCCGCAGTCGATCCGTAAGAAGGTGTCGGACATCCTCCTCACGATGGCAGTCGACTCCGGCAAGGCGCCGCATCCCGACAGGAAGCGCCGTCGCCGCGAGCGGCCGGAGATGCCGACCGAGGAGCTCGAACGGCTGATCCAGAGCCTCGAGGAGGAGATGCACGAGGCCGCGAAGGATCTGCGGTTCGAGTACGCGGCCCGCCTGCGGGACGAGGTGCTCGACCTCCGCAAGGAGCTGAAGGGCCTGCGCCAGGCGGGGGTCGGATCCTGAGTCCGTCACTCCAGGTCCGCGCGCCGCTCGCCTGGTTCGGTCCGGGCGAACTCGTGCGCTATGCGGCCGTCGTTGCCGAGGGCGGCACCGTCACGTACGCCGGTCACTCCGCGGCGGCGCCCCGGGCCGACGAGCGGATCGACGTCGACGGGTTCCTCATGCCGGCCGTTGCCGATCGGCACGTCCACATCCGCCTGGCGGACCCCGCGACCGTGCTCATGGGCGGCGTCGCGGCGGTGCGCGACCTCGCGTGGCCCGCCGACGACATCTTCTCCCTAGCCGACGCGTCCGAACTCCCCACGTTCAACGGCCCGCTCATCCGGGCCGCGGGCCCGATGCTGACGGCCCCGGGCGGCTATCCGACGTCCGAGCCGTGGGCGCGGCCGGGGACCGGACTCGAGGTCCGCGGAGCGGACGAAGCGGCCGAGGCCGTCATCTGCCTGGTTGAGCGGGGCGCGGCGGTCATCAAGGTCTCGCTGAACGCGGAGGCCGGGCCGACGCCGACCGACGCGGAGCTCGCGACCGTGGTCGAGACCGCCCACACGCGGGGACTGCCGGTCACGGTGCACGCTGAAGGGAAGGGCCAGACCGAACGAGCGCTCGGAGCCGGCGTCGACGAGCTCGCGCACTGCCCGTGGAGCGAGCGGCTGCCCGACCGTCAGGTCGAGGCGATCGCGAGGACGATGCGGATCGTCTCGACGCTCGACATCCTGTCCCGCGGCGAGGTGACCGAGGAGCTGCGCGTCGCGGCCGACAACCTGACGCGCTTCCGCGCGGCCGGGGGGACGGTCGTCTACGGCACCGACCTCGGCAACGGCCCGATCCCGCCGGGGATCGACGTCCGGGAGGCGCTCCTGCTCCGTGAGGTCGTCGGGATGACCCCCGAGGAGGTGCTGACCGCCCTGGTCGCGGCGAGGCTTGTCGACGGAGCTCCCGCCGACCTGATCGCCCTCTCCCGTGACCCGCTCGAGGAGCTCGATGCGCTGGGCGAGGTGCGGCTGGTGGTTCGCGCCGGCCGCGTCGTCTTCCCCTGATCTCGTCCCGGAAGCACGCCGCGCTCAGCCGTCGGGCTTCCCCTCGTTCTCCTCCAGGTAGTCGAGGTAGAAGGGCCGGAGGGCCTCAGCGAGCCGGCCCTCGTCGGCGTCGAAGAAGTCGTTCAGCAGCGCGAGCGGCCGGACGATATCGGTCTCGCTCCGCTCGAGGTTCCCGGAGGCGGCCTCGGCCTCCGGGATGGTCTTCAGCAGGTCCCAGAGGAAGGCCACGTCGAGCCGGTGCTTCGCGAGCGCCGTGGCCCGGTCGTGCAGCTCCTTGTTCGACAGCTTCTCCAGCTCCGCTCGGTCGGTCACCCTGACACTGACTGAAGCGTAGCGGCTCCGGCGCCGCCGGGGAGCCGATGTCGGCCGCCCAACTAGAATGCCGTCGTGGGCACCGATCAGCTCGTCATCCACGGCGCCCGTGAGCACAACCTCAGGAACATCACGCTGGAGCTGCCCCGGGGCCGGCTCATCGTGTTCACGGGTCTGTCCGGCTCCGGGAAGAGTTCGCTCGCGTTCGACACGATCTACGCGGAGGGGCAGCGGCGCTACGTGGAGTCGCTGTCGGCGTACGCGCGGCAGTTCCTCGGGCAGATGGAGAAGCCCGACGTCGACTTCATCGAGGGCCTCTCGCCGGCCATCTCGATCGACCAGAGGTCAACCTCGAAGAACCCGCGGTCGACGGTCGGCACGATCACCGAGATCTACGACTACCTCCGCGTGCTGTTCGCGCGAACCGGCCACCCGCACTGCCCGAAGTGCGGGCGCCCCATCGGGCGCCAGACGCCCGAGCAGATCGTCGACCAGGTCATGCAGCTCCCCGAGGGCACGAAGTTCCAGGTGCTCGCGCCGGTGATCCGCGGCCGCAAGGGCGAGTACGAGAAGCTCCTGGGGGACCTGGCGCGCAAGGGATTCGTGCGCGCGCGGGTCGACGGCGAGGTCCTCGATCTCTCCGAGCCGATCCGGCTCGAGCGTCACTACAAGCACACGATCGAGGTCGTGGTCGACCGTCTCGTGGCGAAGCCCGACATCCGCCGGCGCGTCGCCGATTCCATCGAGACCGCGCTCCAGCTCACCGAGGGCATCGCGGCGATCGCCGTGCAGACACACGACGGCGAGGACGTCCAGACCTTCTCGCAGAAGCTCGCGTGCACGTACGACGGCATCTCCTTCGACGAGCTCGCGCCGCGCAACTTCTCGTACAACACGCCTTACGGGGCGTGCCAGACCTGCGATGGGCTCGGCACGCGCCTGGAGGTCGACTCGGAGCTCGTCGTCCCCGACCCCGAGCTGTCGATCGACGAGGGCGCGATCGCGCCGTGGGCCGGGACCCGCCTCGAGTACTGGTACCGGGTCCTCGAGGCCGTGGCCGAGGTCCACGGGTTCTCCACGAAGACCCCGTGGAAGCGGCTCCCGAAGAAGGCCCGCGACGTTCTGCTCTACGGCTCTGACCAGGAGATCTACGTCCGCTACAAGAACCGGTACGGGCGCACGCGCTCCTACTACACGACCTACGAGGGCGTGATGTCGGTCGTCGAGCGGCGCCACGCCGAGACCGACTCCGACTCACAGCGGGAGAAGCTCGAGCAGTACATGCGCGAGGTCCCGTGCCGCGCCTGCGGCGGCGCGCGGCTACGTCCGGAGACGCTCGCCGTGACTGTCGGCGGGGTGAACATCGCCGAGCTGACCGCGGGGTCGATCCGCGACACGCTGCGGTTCTTCGACGAGGCCGCCCTAACCGAGCGCGAGCAGATGATCGCCGAGCGGCTGATCAAGGAGATCCGGTCCCGGCTCGGGTTCCTCGTCGACGTCGGCCTCGACTACCTCACGCTCGATCGGGCGTCGGCGACGCTCGCCGGCGGCGAGGCGCAGCGCATCCGCCTCGCGACGCAGATCGGGAGCGGCCTCGTCGGCGTGCTGTACATCCTCGACGAGCCGTCGATCGGCCTGCACCAGCGTGACAACCGACGGCTGATCGACACGCTCCTGCGTCTGCGCGACCTCGGGAACACCCTGATCGTCGTGGAGCACGACGAGGCCACGATCCAGGCCGCCGACCACATCGTCGACATCGGGCCCGGGGCCGGCAACATGGGCGGCGAGATCGTCTACTCGGGCGACCTGAAGGGTCTGCTCAACTGCGACGCCTCGCTCACCGGCGCGTTCCTCTCCGGGCGGCGGGTGATCCCGACGCCCGAGGTCCGTCGCGCGCCGGGCGATCGATGGCTGAGGATCCTCGGCGCGAGCGAGCACAACCTGAAGGACATCGACTTCGAGGTTCCGCTCGGCCTGTTCATCTGCGTGACCGGCGTCTCCGGCTCGGGCAAGTCCACGCTGGTGCAGGAGGTCATGCTCCGCGCGCTGATGCAGAAGGTCTATCGCTCGCGCGTGCTTCCGGGGAAGCACCGGAGGCTCGCCGGTTGGGAGCAGATCGACAAGGTCATCGACATCGACCAGTCGCCGATCGGGAGGACCCCGCGCTCCAACCCCGCGACGTACACAGGCGTGTTCGATCACATCCGGACCCTGTTCTCTCAGGTCCCCGAGGCACGGGTGCGCGGCTACCGACCGGGGCGGTTCTCGTTCAACGTCCGGGGCGGCCGCTGCGAGAATTGCATGGGCGACGGCCAGATCAAGATCGAGATGCACTTCCTCCCGGACGTATACGTCACGTGCGAGGTGTGCAAGGGTCACCGCTACAACCGCGAGACGCTCGAGGTGCGATACAAGAATCGCTCGATCGCCGACGTGCTCGAGATGAGCATCGACGAAGCGCTCGAGTTCTTCCAGAACATCCCGGCCATCAAGCGCTACCTCCAAACGCTCGCCGACGTCGGCCTCGGGTACGTGAAGCTCGGCCAGCCGGCGCCCACGCTCTCGGGCGGCGAGGCGCAGCGCATCAAGCTCGGCGCCGAGCTGCAGAAGCGCGCGACCGGCAACACCCTCTACGTGCTCGACGAGCCGACCACCGGCCTGCACTTCGAGGACGTCCGCAAGCTGCTGAACGTCCTGCAGCGGCTGGTGGGGCAGGGGAACACGGTCATCGTCATCGAGCACAACCTCGACGTCGTCAAGACGGCCGACTGGATCGTCGACCTCGGGCCCGAGGGCGGAGACGCCGGCGGTTGGGTCGTCGTCGCCGGCCCGCCCGAGGAGGTCGTGGCCCATCCGACCTCGCACACCGCACGGTTCCTCGGCGAGGTCCTCGGCGTCCTGCCGCTCGCGCCGGCGCGAGCGAGGCGCGACGCGTGAGCGAGCCTGATGCCGCAGGCGACGCGGCAGCCGCCGCTTCCACGCGGCGCTCCCCGGTTATCGCAGGTCGCGCCCCTAGAATGTCCGCGTGAGCGTTCCCCGGCCGGAAGCCTCGAGCGTCCCCGACCAGCCCGGCGCGTACCTGTTCCGGGACGCCGACGGCCGCGTCGTCTACGTGGGCAAGGCCCGCTCGCTCCGCAAGCGCCTCTCGACCTACTGGGGAAGGCCCCTGCACCCGCGGACCGAGGCCATGATGGCCGCCGCGGGGTCGGTCGAGTGGATCGTCGCATCGACCGAGGTCGACGCGCTCATGCTCGAGTACAACCTCATCAGGGAGCATCGCCCCCGGTTCAACATCCGTTACCGCGACGACAAGTCGTACCCGTACCTCGCCCTCACGGTGGGGGAGACGTGGCCGCGTGCCCAGGTGCTCCGCGGCGCCAAGCGCAAGAGCGTCCGGTACTTCGGGCCATTCGGGCACGCGTACGCGATCCGCGAGACCCTCGACGCGCTGACGCGCGTGTTCCCGGTTCGCACCTGCTCGAACACCTTCTTCGACCAGCGGGCGCGTGCTCGGAGGCCGTGCCTCTACTACGACATCGGCCGCTGCGCGGGACCGTGCGTGCCCGAGGTCACCGGCGTGACCCAGGCGTCCTACCGGGCGAACGTCGATGCACTCGCCGAGTTCCTAGCGGGGAATGAGCGGCCGGTCCTCGTGCGGCTCAAGCATGAGATGCGCGACGCCTCCAACCGGCAGGAGTTCGAGCTCGCGGCCAAGCTCCGTGACCAGCTCGCCGCCGCCCGCCGGGCCATGGAGAGCCAGGAGATGGTGCTCTCGCAGCCCGAGGAGCTCGACGTGGTCGGCCTCGTGGAGGACGAGCTCGAGGCCGCCTTCCAGGCCTTCTTCGTGCGGAAGGGTCGCGTGATGGGGCGCAAGGGATGGGTCGTCGACCGCGTCGAGGAGCTAGACCGACGGCAGCTCGTCGCCTCGTTCGTCCGCGAGCTGTACATGGAGCGGGACGAGATCCCGCCGCAGGTGCTCGTGCCCGAGCGGCCCGACGACGCCGAGGTGCTGGCGGAGTGGCTCTCGTCGCGGCGGGGGAGCGCCGTGACGTTCGCCGTCCCCGAGCGCGGGGCAAAGCGCAAGCTGATGGAGACCGTGACCGAGAACGCGCGTGAGCACTTCCAGCGGCACAAGCTCCGGCGGGCATCGGACTTTGGGGCGCGCTCTCGCGCGCTCGCGGAGCTCGGCAGCGTGCTCGGCCTCGAGCAGGCGCCGCTACGGATCGAGTGCTACGACGTCTCGAACCTCGGCCCGACCGATACGGTCGGTTCGATGGTCGTGTTCGAGGACGGCCTGCCGAAACGCTCGGACTATCGGCGCTTCGAGATCAAGGGTGTCCCGGGGCAGGACGACTGCGCGAGCATGGAGGAGATGCTCCGTCGCCGGTTCGCGAGGGTAACGTCTGAGCGGCAAGGCGCGACCGAGCGGCGCCGCTTCGCCTACCCGCCGGCGCTCGTCGTGATCGACGGCGGCCGCGGGCAGCTGTCCGTGGCGACGCGCGTGCTCGGCGACGCCGGCCTGCACATCCCGGCGATCGGCCTCGCGAAGCGCCTCGACGACGTCTACTTCCCCGACCGGCCGGACCCGCTGCGGATCCCGCGCGGCTCCGAGGCGCTCTTCGTCCTGCAGCACATCCGCGACGAGGCGCACCGCTTCGCGGTCGCCTATCACCGGCAGAAGCGGGCGAAGCGGGCGATCGCGTCGCCCCTCGACGACGTCCCCGGCATCGGACCGGCGCGCAAGCGCGCCCTGCTGAAACGGTTCGGCTCGCTCGCCAGGCTCGCGCGCGCGGATCTCGAGGAGATCGAGCGGACCCCGGGCGTCGGCCCGGAGCTCGCCCAGGCCGTGCACGAGCGCCTTCACAGGGCGGTCCCGGAGGATGAACGGAGGCGGAGCGCCTGATGTCCCGATCCGCGGAGCGCAACCGCAAGGCCAAGGAGGTCTCGCCGACCCACCGGCGACTGCAGGGCTCGGGGTTCACGATCATCACGGGGCTCTCCGGGGCCGGCCGCTCCGAGGCCGCGAAGTGCTTCGAAGACCTCGGCTACTTCGTCGTCGACAACCTCCCGCCGGCGCTCCTGCCGAAGATGGCCGAGCTGACGGCACGGCCCGGCGGGCCAGGCAAGGTCGCGATCGTGGTCGACGCGCGTGGGGGAGTGTTCTTCGGCGAGCTGTCGAAGGCCCTCGATGAGCTGCAGGGCCAGAGCATCCAGTACCGGATCCTGTACCTCGACGCGACCGACGAGGACCTGGTGAAGCGCTACGAGGCCACCCGGCGCCGCCACCCGCTCGCGCCGGCCGACCGCGTGATCGAGGGCATCCGCAAGGAGCGCATGATGATGGAGAGCCTCCGCGGCGCGGCCGATCTCATCATCGACACCTCCACGCTCACCCCTCACGAGCTCAGAGCGCGGATCCGGGAGTCGTTCGCCGACGCGCCGCCGGAGTCCAGCCTCCAGGTATCGCTGATCTCCTTCGGCTACAAGTACGGTACCCCGCGGGACGCCGACCTCGTGATCGACGTCCGGTTCCTCCCGAACCCGCACTGGGTCGACGACCTGCGGCCCCTTCGGGGGACCGACGACCGGGTCCGGACCTACGTGCGGGGTCAGCAGACCTACCGGGAGTTCATGCGGCGGTTGCGGTCGCTGCTCGGCTTCATGGTCCCCGGGTTCGTCGCGGAGGGGAAGTCCTACCTCACCGTGGCGGTCGGCTGCACCGGCGGTCGGCACCGCTCGGTCGTGGTGGCCGACGATCTGTCAGGGTTCTTCCGCGACAAGGGGCTCCCGGTCTCGGTCGAGCACCGCGACCTCGACCGCTGACGTCCGGGTCAGTGGGGCCGCCCGCCCGGCGTCCCCACCTGCTGGGACCCGGGGACGGCGTTCGCAACGGTTCGACTACGATTACGCGAACGTGCGCAAGGAGGACATCAGATGAGCGTCAAGATCGGCATCAACGGCTTCGGCAGGATCGGTCGCATCTTCTTCCGGGCCGCCAAGCAACAGGGCAAGGGATGGGACTTCGTCGCCGTCAACGACATCACCGACGCGAAGACCCTGGCGCACCTCCTGAAGTATGACTCGGTCCTCGGACGGTTCCAGGGCGACATCGCGGTATCCGAGAACGGGATCCGCGTGGACGGCGACGAGATCAAGGTGCTCGCCGAACGCGACCCGGCGAACCTGCCCTGGAAGGAGCTCGGTGCCGGGATCGCGATCGAATCGACCGGTCTGTTCGCCGACCGGGAGAAGGCGTCTAAGCACCTCGAGGCCGGCGCGCGGAAGGTCATCATCACCGCCCCGGCCAAGGGCGAGGACATCACCATCGTGCTCGGCGTGAACGACGACCAGTACGACCCGGCCACCCACCACGTCATCTCGAACGCCTCGTGCACGACGAACTGCGTCGCCCCGATGGCGAAGGTCCTCGACGACGCGTTCGGCATCGAGCAGGGGTTCATGACCACGATCCACGCGTACACGAACGACCAGCGGATCCTCGACCTGCCGCACAAGGACCTGCGTAGGGCGCGCGCCGCCGCCCTGAACATCATCCCGACCACGACCGGCGCCGCGAAGGCCACCGGCCTGGTGCTGCCGCATCTCAAGGGCAAGATGGACGGGATCGCGATGCGCGTGCCGGTGCCGGACGGCTCGGTCACCGACCTGGTCGCCACGCTGAAGCGCGAGGTGACGGTCGACGAGGTCAACGCCGCGTTCAGGACCGCCGCCGAGAGCGGCCCGCTCTCCGGCGGGCGCCTCGTCTACACGGAGGACCCGATCGTCTCGAGCGACATCGTCGGCAGCAGCGCGTCGTGCACGCTCGATGGCGCCTCGACGATGGTGATGGGCAAGGTCGTGAAGATCGTGGGCTGGTACGACAACGAGTGGGGCTACTCGAGCCGGCTCGTCGATCTCGTGGACATCGTGGCTCGCTCCCTATGAAGCTCCGAACGCTGGACGACCTCGACGCCCTCTCCGGCCGGCGCGTGTTCGTCCGCGTGGACTTCAACGTCCCGCTCCAGGGAGGGAAGGTCGCCGACGACCTGCGCATCCGGGCAACGCTTCCGACGCTGAACGAGCTGCTCGCGCGGGGAGCCTCGCTCGTGGTGGCCTCACACCTGGGGCGCCCGAAGGGCGAGGTCAAGGAGAAGTTCCGCCTCGGGCCGGTCGCCGAACGGCTCGCCCAGCTCCTCGAGCGGGCGGTGCAGTACGAGCCCACCGACGGTGTGGTCGTCCCCGGGGTCGAGGAGCGGTGCGCCGCACTCCGCCCGGGCGAGATGGCGCTCCTCGAGAACCTCCGCTTCGACCCCCGCGAGGAGGCGAACGACCGCGGGTTCGCCGAGGAGCTGGCGAGGCTCGCCGGGGTGTACGTGGACGACGCGTTCGGGGCGGCCCACCGCGCCCACGTCTCGGTGGCGGCTCTGCCCGAGGTGTTCCTGGAGCAGGAGCGCCCCGCGGCCGCCGGACGCCTGCTCCAGCGCGAGGTCGAGGTGCTCTCAAAGCTGCGGGAGGACCCGGAGCGGCCGTACGTGGCGGTCCTCGGCGGGGCCAAGGTCTCCGACAAGCTCGCGACGATCGGTGCTCTGGTCGAGAAGGTCGACGCGCTGCTGATCGGCGGCGCCATGGCCTTCACGTTCCTCGCGGCCGAGGGGGGCGAGGAAGGCGACAGCCTCGTCGAGCCCGACCGCTTCGAGGACGTCCGGGCTGCAGAACGCCGGGCCGCCGAACGAGGGGTCGCGATCGTGCTCCCCGAAGACGTGGTGGCCGCCCCCGAGATGTCGGCCGACGCCCCCCGGCAGACCGTCCCGGCGAACCGGGTGCCGACCGGCCAGATGGGGCTCGACGTCGGCCCCCGGACGGTCGAGGGGTTCGCCCGGAGGATCGCCAACGCGAAGACGATCCTCTGGAACGGCCCGATGGGCGTGTTCGAGCTCGATCCGTTCTCGGCCGGAACCCGCGGCGTCGCCACGGCCGTCGCCGGCTCGGAGGCGTTCTCGGTGGTCGGCGGCGGCGACAGCCTCCTCGCCGTGAAGCGGCTTGGCCTGGAGGACTCCTTCGGTCACCTGTCCACCGGCGGCGGAGCGTCGCTCGAGTTCCTCGAGGGCCGCGAGCTGCCGGGGATCGCCGCCCTGGAGGTGCGCTAGATGGCGCGCCGACCGATCATGGCCGCCAACTGGAAGATGCACAAGACGCACCTGGAGGCGATCCGGGACGTCCAGAAGCTCTCGTACCTGCTGAACAGGGACGACGTCGAACGGGTCGAGGTCGTCGTCTGCCCGCCCTTCACCGCCCTGCGCGCGATCCAGATCCTCATCGAGAGCGACCGGCTCCGGTTCGGCCTCGGGGCGCAGAACGTCCACTTCGAGGAGAAGGGCGCGTTCACCGGCGAGGTCTCCCCGCCGATGCTGTCGGCCCTGAAGGTCCGCTACGTGATCGTCGGTCACTCCGAGCGCCGTGAGCTGTTCGGCGAGACCGACGAGATGGCGAACAAGAAGGTCCGGGCCGTCTTCGCGCACGGGATGACCCCGATCCTGTGCGTGGGGGAGACGCTGCAGGAGCGCGACCTCGGCAACACCGAGGAGAAGGTCGAGGGACAGGTCCGCGCTGCGCTCACTGGCGTCGCTCCCGAGGATGCCCCGAAGATCGTGATCGCCTACGAGCCGATCTGGGCGATCGGAACGGGGCGCAACGCCGAGCCGGCCGACGCCGGCGAGGTCGTCGCGCTGATCCGCAGGACGCTAGCATCGCTGTACTCGAAGGAGACGGCCGACGTCGTTCGCGTCCAGTACGGCGGCAGCGTGAAGCCCGGCAACATACGCGAGTTCATGGCGCACCCTGAGATCGACGGCGCCCTCGTCGGCGGCGCGAGCCTCGATCCCGAGGAGTTCGCGCTGATCGTGAAGTACCGCTGAGGTAAGTACCGCTGAGGGAGGCACCCGTGAGGGGAGGATCCGACCCGTGAACAAGCTGCTGTACGTCTGCCTGGATGGGCTCGGCGACGACCCGGTGCCGGAGCTCGGCGACCGGACCCCGCTCGAGGCCGCCGAGACCCCGTTCCTCGATTCCCTTGCGGCCAAGGGCCGTACGGGCACCGTCGTCACCGTCGGCCCCGGCATCGCCCCGGAGTCCGACATCGCCGTATTCGCGATCCTCGGCTACGACCCGAAGGAGGAGCACCCGGGTCGCGGCGTCGTCGAGGCGATCGGCAGCGGGATGGACTACCGGGACGGGGACCTCGCCTACCGCATCAACTTCGCGACCGCCGAGTGGCCGAGGATCCTCGACCGGCGGGTCGGCAGGGACCTCAGCTCCGAGGAGGCTCACGCGCTCGCCGCCGAGGTGAACGAGAAGCTGAAGCTCACGGGCGCCACGTTCGTCTTGGAGTCCACGGTCGAGCACCGCGGCGTGCTCCTCATCCGCGCCGACGAGGGACGGCTCTCGGCGGAGGTCACGAACACCGACCCCGCCTACCGGAAGGACGGCTCTCTCGGCGTCGCGCTCGAGACCTTCGAGCCGCAGGTCGCCCGCTGCGAGCCGCTCGCCGACACCGCCGAGGCCCGTCGGGCGGCCGAGCTCACGAACGCCTTCGTCGAGGGCGCGGCGAAGATCCTGGACGCCTCCGAGGTGAACGCCGAGCGGCGGCGGAAGGACCAGCTGCCCGGGAACCTGATCCTCACGCGCGACGGCGGCGACCACCGGCCGAGGCTCCAACCGATCCGGGAGCGCTTCGGTCTGGAGTGGGGCTGCTTCGTGGAGATGCCGGTCGAGCGGGGCATCGCGATCCTGCTCGGCATGGCTCCGGTGGCTGCGCCGCGCCTGGGGGGGGAGGAGGACTACGGGCGCTGGGCGCGCCTGGCGGTCGAGGCCCTGGGCGGCTACGACGCCCTCTACGTCCACATCAAGGGCCCCGATGTGCCGGCGCACGACGGCCGGCCCCTCGACAAGCGAGACGTAATCGCGACGATCGACCGCGCCTTCTTCGGCGAGGTGCTGCCGCTGATCGACCCGAAGCGCACGATCGTCGCGGTGACCGCCGACCACTCGACCTCGTGCGTCCGCAAGGCGCACACGGACGCGCCCGTGCCGCTCGTCGTCTGCGGCGGTCCGGTCACCTCCGATGGCTCGACGGCGTTCGGCGAGCGCGCCTGCGCTGCCGGGTCCCTGGGGCAGCTCCGGGGGGTAGACGTTCTGGCCCGTCTGACCCACATCATGCGGGACTGATGGCGGCATCGGCCCCCGGAGGATCCCTCGACCGTATAGTTGGATAAATCTCGCCGCAGGCGGCACGGTTGCCGGGGCGGGTTCCGAGGAAAGGAGAGGCCGGTCCACACATGAGCCAGCTGGTGTCCGAGCCAACGACGGGCAGCGTCGAACCCGCCGGGCCTGCGGGCGAGATCCCGCAGCAAGTCGTCGGTCGCTCCCCTTGGCAGATCTTCTGGGGACGGTTCCGCCGAGACAGGGTCGCCGTCGCCGGCGTCGTCTTCATCGTCCTCCTCATCATCCTCGCGCTCGCAGCCGGCTGGATCGCGAAGCATGTGGCGCACCATGGGCCGAACCAACTCTTCATATTCGAGATGACGGACGAGATCGGCCTGCCGAAGGGCCCGAACGCGCAGTTCTGGTTCGGCGCCGACCGCGCCGGACGCGACCTGTTCGTCCGGGTCCTCTACGGGGCGAGGACCTCGCTGACCATCGCGGTCTTCGCCACCGGTCTCGAGATAGTCGTGGGTGTCGTCCTCGGCGTCGCGGCCGGGTTCTACCGCGGCAAGGTCGACACGGTCATCTCGCGTGTCAGCGACATCGTGCTGTCGCTCCCCGTCCTGCTTCTCGCGATGGGCCTGGTCTCGGCCTGCGGCCTCCAGAGGAACGGCTGCCTCGGTGGCCTGGTCCAGCCGGGGCTGCTGCTCGTGAGCTACGTGATCGGCCTGTTCTCGTGGCCGTACATCGCGCGGATCCTCCGCGGCCAGGTGATGTCGCTCCGCGAGAAGGAATTCATCGAGGCGGCGCGGGCGATGGGCGCCAGCAACGCGCGGATCATGTTCCGCGAGATCCTGCCGAACCTGCTCGCGCCGCTCATCGTCTACTCGACCCTCATCATCCCGACGAACATCCTGTTCGAAGCGAGCCTGTCGTTCCTCGCGATCGGGGTCCCGCCGTCGACGCCCTCCTGGGGAGCGCAACTGTCCGAGGCCAGCGAGATCTTCGACGTAGCCTGGTGGACGATGTTCTGGCCGGGGCTGTTCCTGCTGCTCACGACGATGGCCTTCAACCTCGTGGGCGATGGGCTGCGCGACGCCTTCGATCCGAGGACGGCCGCAGTCTCGTATTCGCGGACGAGGGAGAAGCGCGAAAGGAGGGCGAGGCGCAGGGACCGTGTCCGGGAGCCGGATCAGATCGGCGCATCGGCAACTACGGGATAGGTGGAGTAGGGGACGAGAGGGGGAGCAGATGAAGCGACATCTCACAGTGATCGCCGCCGTGGCGGTCCTGACGCTGGTCGCCGTCGCCTGTGGCGGCAACGAAGGGGGTGGAGGCACATCGCCGACACCTTCGCAGGCCCTCCAGAAAGGCGGGATCCTGCAGGTCGAGTCCGACGGCGACGTGTTCCTCGGGTTCGACCCGCAGACCGAGTACTACCAGAGTTCCTTCCAGATCTTCCGCTGCTGCCTGCTGCGGACGCTCCTGTCCTACAACGGGCTGGACGCGCAGCATCAGGGCACCCAGCTCTTCCCCGACCTCGCGACCGCGATGCCGGAAGTCTCGGAGGACCAGCTGACCTGGACCTTCCACATGAAGCAGGGGCTGTACTACGCGCCGCCCCTGCAGGACGTGGAGATCACCAGCCACGACATCATGCGGGCCCTGATCCGCACGGCAACGCCTGCGGTCGGCGCGTCGTACGGCTTCTACTACAGCATCATCGAGGGATTCGACGAGTACTCGGCAGGCAAGGCCGACACCATCACGGGCCTGGAGACTCCGGACGACTACACGCTGATCGTCCACCTGAACGAGCCCGCCGGGCACCTGCCCTTCATGTTCGCCATGCCGACCACGGCTCCGCTGCCGCCGAACCCGGACGACCCGCGCGCCGTTCTCGGGATCGCGGAGGGTCACGACACGGACTTCGGACACTACCTCGTGGCCTCCGGGCCGTACATGTGGGAGGGCACGGGGAACCTCGACTTCTCGCTGCCGGTGAAGGACCAGCCGCAGATCACGGGCTGGCAGCCGAACAAGCTCTGGACGATCGTCCGGAACCCGTCCTGGGATCCGAGTACTGACGAGCTGCGCAAGGCGTACATCGATGGCATCACGGTGGCCATCACGCCGGGCGGGGCCAACCAGGTGATGGAGAAGAAGGTCATCGCGAACGAATCCGACGTCGTGATGGAGAATGGGATCGCGCCGTCGATCCTGCGGCAGTTCAACACCGACCCCGCGCTGAAGAACCGCATCTTCATCAACCCGGGGACGAGCAACTACTACTACACGATGAACCTGGGGACGCCGCCCTTCGACGATCTCCACCTTCGCAGGGCCATACAGTTCGCGATCGACAAGGCGGGCTTGCTCCGCGTCTCGGGCGGCTCGGCGACCGGGACGATCGCGACCCACTTCGTCAACGACGTCCTGATGACGTTGTCCGACGGGACGAACGTCATGGAGGGCTACGATCCGTACGCGACGCCTGACAATCTGGGGGCTGACAGCCCGGAGGGGCTGGCCTCGGCCAAGGCCGAGATGGCCCAGTCGGTGTACGACACGGACCAGGACGGTATCTGCGACGCGCCGGAGTGCAAGGACGTGCTGACCCTCGGGTCGAACGACCCGTCGGCGGCTGCAGGGCACGCCTTGCTCCAGCAGAACATGGAGGCGATCGGGATCACGTTGGACCTGAAGGAGCTGGGCGGGGCCACGATTTACTCGAAGATCGTCGCGCCGGCGAACAAGATCCCCTTCACGCTATCGGCGGGCTGGATGATGGACTGGCCGGACGCCTACACATACATGCTCCCGATCGCGTACGGGCCGAGCATCCTCGATAATGGCAACTCGAACTACTCGATGATCGGCGCGACGCCCGAGCAGATGAAGAGCTACGGCTACTCGATCACCGACGTGCCGAGCATGGACGACAAGATCGACGCCTGCGTCCCGCTGACCGGCGATGACCGGATCAACTGCTTCGCGGAGGCGGACAAGTACCTGACGGAGGACATCGCCTCAATCGTCACGTACGTGTTCAGCAACACGATCCAGATCGTGTCGGAGCGTGTGCAGAACTTCACGTACTCCGCCTTCGACCAGCAGATGGCGTACGACCAGATCGCGCTCGCCGGAGGGGGCGCGTAGAGACAGAGGAGCACGACGCAGGGAGCCGGCTCGTAAGAGCCGGCTCCCTGCCCACGAGCGGAGCTGAGGCGCAGATGGGCCGATACATGATCCGGAGGACCTTGTTCATGGTCCTGGTCCTGTTCGCCGTCTCGCTCCTCACGTTCCTCATCTTCGTGAAGCTGCCGTCCACGGACCCGGCGCTCCGGGCGGCGGGGCGGCATCCGACCCCCGAGATCCTCGCGACGATCCGACACCGCTTCGGCCTCGACCAGGGCATCGTGGTGCAGTACTGGAAATTCGCCGAGGGGCTCATCCCGTGGCCGGGCCTCTTCCTCAACGAGGGCGTCTACTTCTCATGGATCAACAACGTCCCCGTGAAGGACGAGATCTTCTCGCGGCTCCCGGTCACGGCGACGCTCACGATCGGTGCGGCGGTCCTGTGGATGGCCATGGGCATCCCGATCGGCATCCTGTCGGCGGTCCGGGCGGGGTCTCTCGCGGACCGATCGGCGATGGTCTTCGCCCTGGTCGGAGTCTCGGCGCCGATCTTCTGGTTGGCGCTGATGCTCCTGTACTTCTTCCACTTCAAGTTGCACATCGCACCGACTTCGGGGATCCCGCCCGGCGAGCCGTTGTGGACCGCCGTCCTGAAGGGGAGGTTCGTCCTGCCGTGGTTCTCGCTGGCCGTGACCTCTGCTGCCTTCTACTCGCGGATGGTCCGCGGGAACCTGATGGAGACGATGAACGAGGACTACATCCGGACGGCGAGGTCCAAGGGGCTGTCCGAGAGGAAGGTCATCTACAAGCACGGCCTGCGCAACGCCCTGACTCCCGTGGTCACGATGTTCGGGATGGACGTCGCGTTCCTGCTTGGCGGCGCCATCATCACCGAGTCGGTCTTCCAGCTCCCCGGCATCGGCCAGTACGCGCTCGGGGCGCTCGCCACCGCGGACTTCCCAATCGTGATGGGGGTGACGGTCCTCGGCGCTCTCTTCATCGTGGTGGCCAACCTTCTCGTCGATGTCGTCTACGCTTTCCTCGACCCCCGCGTGCGGTACACGTAGGGCTCTGTTTCGCACGGTCAGTCGTGGCGGGCAGGTGGCCGCTGCCCCCTCGACAATCCGCCCCCTCTTGGAGGGCCGTACAACCGATTAGGCTGGGTGGGTCCCGGCGGGTGCCCTGCTAGTGGGCGCCCATCGCCTGCCATAGACTTTGTGGTCGGCTGGATCCGGCGCTCAAGGGGGAGGGCACCCGGGAAGCATGAGCCAGGTTGGGAGGGAGACGCTTGCGGAGCCACAGGCTCCCGCCCCCGATCTCGGGACCCCTTCAGCCGAGGTCGTCGGGAGATCCCCCTGGGAGCTCTTCTGGAGGCGGTTCCGCCAGGATCGGGCGGCCGTGTTCGGAATCGTCGCCATCGTCGTCGTCCTCCTCTTGGCGGTGTTCGCCGGGCTCATCTCCCAGCTCGTGGGCCACGGGCCCAACGAGGTCTTCCTGCGTCAGATGACGAACGAGGTCGGGCTGCCCAAAGGCCCGAACGCCCATTTCTGGTTCGGGGCCGACCTCGCCGGGCGGGACCTGTTCGTGCGGGTGCTGTACGGGGCCCGCGTGTCGCTCCTAGTGGCCTTCGTGGCCACGGGGATCTCGGTCGTGGTGGGGGTGACCCTCGGGCTCGCCGCGGGCTTCTACCGGGGCAAGGTGGACACGGTCATCTCGAGGATGACGGACGTCGTGATGACGCTGCCGGTCCTCCTGCTCGCCATCGGGCTGGTGTCCGCCTGCGGCTCCTCGCAGCAGGGCTGCCTGGGTGGGACGCTCAAGCCGGGGGTGCGCTTGGTCATCGTGGTGATCGGGTTGTTCAGCTGGCCCTACATCGCCCGCATCGTGCGCGGCCAGGTGCTCTCCCTGCGAGAGAAGGAGTTCATCGAGGCGTCCAGAGCCCTCGGCAGCGGGAACATGCGCATCATGGCCAGGGAGATCCTCCCCAACCTGGTCGCGCCGATCGTCGTGTACACGACGCTCATCATTCCGAACAACATCCTGTTCGAGGCAGCCCTGTCGTTCCTCGGCCTGGGCGTGCCGGCCACGACGCCGTCGTGGGGGGTGATGCTGTCCGACGCGGGCACGGTGTTCACCGTGGCGTGGTGGATGATGCTGTTCCCGGGTTTGTTCCTGTTCGTCACTACGCTCGGGTTCAACCTCGTCGGGGACGGCCTCAGGGACGCACTCGACCCGCGGACCGGGAGGTGAGGCAGCCGGGGTAGAGGAGAGGGGGTCACGACCGGGACGACGCCCAACCGTGCCTGTCTGTCGGTTGGCATGACAGGGAGAGAGGAGACCAGATGAAGCAACATTGGAGGTATCTCGCGACGGTGGCCGTCGTTGCCCTTGTGGCCGCTGCCTGCGGGGGCGGGGGAGGGACCACCGGGACGGAGACGCCGAGCGGGGGGACCCCGAGCGGGGGGATCCCGGCGGGCGGCACACTGATGCTCGCCACGCCGTCCGACATCCAGAGCGGGTGGGACCCGGCCAAGGAGTACGAGATTATCGCGTGGGAGGTTTTCCGGTGCTGCCTGACCCGGACGCTGTACTCCTACACGGGGATGGGCGGCCCCGAGGACACCGCCCCGATGCCCGACCTGGCCACGGCGATGCCCGAGGTCTCAGTGGACGGCATGACGTACACGGTGAAGATCAAACCCGGGATCCACTTCGGACCGCCGTTCGAGGACACCGAGATCACCGCGGATGACTTCATCACCGCGTTCGGGCGCGTCTCGAGCGACGTGGGGTCCCAGGGCGGGTATCCGTTCTACTTCTCGGTCATCAAAGGGTTCGACGACGCCAACGGCGACCCGACCAAGATCACGGGGATCACGGCTCCCGACCCGCACACCCTGGTGTTCGAGCTGACGCAGCCGACCGCCGACTTCCCGTTCCGGCTGACGATGCCCGCCACGGCCCCGATACCGGCGCAGGCAGCGGAGGGACACATCAAGGACTACGGGCGATACCTCGTGTCCACCGGGCCATACATGTGGGAGGGCTCGGAGAACATGGACTTCTCCGTACCGGCCGAGCAGCAGAAGCCGGTGGCCGGGTACGAGCCCAACCGCGCGTGGATCCTGGTGCGCAACCCGAGCTGGGTGAACGAGCGCGACACGGACACGCTTCGTCCGGCCTACGTGGACCGGATCGAGGTCGCCGTCGGCGGCACGGTGGAGGACCTGGCCAACAAGGTGGACGCGGGCGAGATCGACTTCGTCTACGGGGCGACCCCGCCGTCCACGCAGCTGCAGAAGTACCTCGCCGACCCTGAGCTGAAGAGCAGGTTGCACTCGGAGGCCACCGGGGCGATCCGCTACATAACGATGAACCTCGCCATCCCGCCGTTCGACGACATCCACGTGCGCAGAGCCGTGAACTACGCCGTCGACAAGGACGGCCTGCGGCGGGCACGGGGTGGAGACCTCGTGGGGGAACTCGCTGGCCACTACATCCCCGACATGCTCACGGGTGGCCTGAACCAGGGGCTCGACCCCTACGCGAGCCCGAACGGGCAGGGGGACCTCAACAAGGCCAAGGAGGAGATGAAGCAGTCCAAGTACGACTCCAACAAGGACGGGATCTGTGACGATCCGGTGTGCGACAACATCCTGACCATCACGGACAAGAGCTTCCCGTACCCGGAGCAGAACGCGATCCTCACCGACAACCTGGCCAAGATTGGCCTGAAGCTCGACGTCAAGATGGGCGACCGGTACACGTTCATGTACGCGAACTGCCAGGATCCCACCAAGAAGGCGGCCCTCTGCCCGAGCGTCGGGTGGGGATTCGACTACGCCGATGCGGGTACGTACGGCGAGCCGCTGTTCGGCTCGGTGGGCATCGGCTCCAGCAACTACTCCAACCTCGGGGCCAGCCCAGCGGACCTGGCGAAGTGGGGCTACTCGGTCACCGACGTCGCGTCGGTGGACGACATGGTGGCGAAGTGCAGCCCGATGCCGATCGGCCAAGACCGGGTGGCGTGCTGGGCGGAAGTGGACAAGTACCTGGTCGAGGAAGTGGCTCCGTGGGTGGTCTGGCTGTTCGACAACAACGTCGTCATCACCGGGCCCCGCGTCATCAACTGGACCTTCGACGCGTCGGCGGGGATCGAATCGCTGGACCACATCGCCCTCGAGGGAGGCGGTGCCTAGCGGCCGTCCGACGCCCGGAAGCGACGAGTGTTACCGGAGGGGACCCGCACGGGTCCCCTCCGGCGGAGGCCGAGCGTATACTCACGGGCCAATGGGTCGGTACCTCATCCGTCGAACGCTGTTCCTGGTACTCGTTCTCGTCATAGTTTCTTTCCTGACGTTCCTGATCTTCTACAAGCTGCCGGCGGGGGACCCCGCCCGGAGGGTGGCCGGCCACCGCAACACGCCGGAGCAGATCGCGGAGATCCGAGTGACCCTGGGGTTGGACAAGCCTTGGTACGTGCAGTACGCGCGGTTCGCCAAGGGACTCATCCCCTGGCCCGGCTTCTTCCTCAACAAGGACATCTACTACTCGTACGCGAACTTCATACCGGTCAAGGAGGAGATCTACAAGCGTCTGCCGGTCACCATCACGCTGGCCCTGGGGGCGGCGGTTCTGTGGCTCCTGATCGGTGTCCCGATCGGAGTCGTGTCGGCCATCAGGCGTCGGTCTGCCTGGGACCGTGCGGGCATGATCTTCGCTCTGATCGGCGTGTCGGCCCCGGTGTTCTGGCTCGGGTACCTGTTCCTGTTCGTCTTCTGGTACAAGCTAAGCTGGGCACCGGGGAGCGGTCTCGGCTATCACGTCGCCCTGCTGCAGTCGATCATCCAGGGCAAGTTCGTGCTCGCCTGGGTCGTGCTCTCCCTGTCCTTCGCAGCTTTCTACGTTCGGATGATCCGAGGCAACCTCATCGAGACGATGTCGGAGGACTACATACGGACGGCCAGGGCCAAGGGCTTGTCCGAAGGCCGGGTCATCTTCAAGCACGGGCTGCGGAGCGCCCTTACGCCGGTGGTGACGATGTTCGGGATGGATCTCGGGGTCCTCCTCGGCGGTGCCATCATCACCGAGACGGTCTTCAACCTGCCGGGGATCGGTCAGTACACGGTGCAGTCGATCTTCAACGACAACTACCCCGGCGTGATGGGCGTGACGGTGTTCGCGACGTTCTTCATCGTCGTGGCCAACCTCGTTGTGGACGTAACCTACGCGTTCCTAGACCCGAGAGTGAGGTACGCGTGAGCCGCCGACCACCGTTCGATCATCAGGCGGCGCCCGATGCCTGAGCCCCTCCTCGAGGTCAAGGACCTCAGCGTTCATTTCCCAACGGAGGACGGCCTGGTCAAGGCCGTCGACGGCGTGTCCTTCTCCTTGCAGCCCGGGGAGACCCTCGGAGTGGTGGGGGAGTCCGGGTCGGGCAAGAGCGTCACGTTCCTGACCGTGATGGGGCTCGTCACGTCGGCGCAGGCGGTCATCGAGGGCGAGGTCATCTTCGAGGGACAGGATCTCCTGAAGCTGCCCAAGGACGAGATGCGCAACATCCGGGGCTCGAAGATCAGCATGATCTTCCAGGACCCGATGACGAGCCTCCACCCCTTCTACAAGGTCGGCTACCAGATCGCCGAGGCCATACGCACCCACCAGAACGTAGGGAAGAGGGAGGCCCACGACCAATCGGTCGAGATGCTGCGCCGCGTCGGCATCCCGAAGCCCGAAGAGCGGGCGGACCAGTATCCGCACGAGTTCTCGGGAGGTATGCGCCAGAGGGCCATGATCGCCATGGCCCTGTCGCTCAACCCCGACATGCTGATCGCGGACGAGCCGACCACCGCGCTCGACGTCACCGTGCAGGCCCAGATCCTCGACCTCATCGACCGCCTGAGGGCGGAGTTCAACGCGTCGGTCGTCATCATCACCCACGACCTCGGCGTGGTCGCCGAGCATTGTGACGACATCCAGGTCATGTACGCCGGCAAGATCGTCGAGTTCGGCGACCGGCGCGACATCTACTACGGGTCGCACCACCCCTACACGTGGGGACTCCTGCGATCGATCTCGCGGCTGGACTCGGCGTCCAAGGAGCGCCTGCAGCCCATCAAGGGGCTCCCGCCGTCCCTGATCTTCGTGCCGCCCGGCTGCGCCTTCCACCCCAGATGCCCGTACGTCTTCGACCGGTGCCGGACCGATATCCCCAAGCTCCTTCCGACCGACGGGCATCACGCCTCGGCCTGCCACCTGACGCTATCCGACAAAGAGCGGATCTTCGAGGGAGAGGTGGTGGTCCGGCGATGAGCGTCGAGGTGAGCGAACAGGTCACACCGCAGCCGGATGTGATCCGGGCCCCTCTCGTCCGGCTCCGTGGGATCCGCAAGTACTTCCCGATCACCCGGGGCATCATCTTCCAGAGGCGCGTCGGCAACGTCCACGCCGTGGACGGTGTCGACCTCGACATCTACCCGGGCGAGACCGTGGGGCTCGTCGGCGAGACCGGATGCGGCAAGTCAACGCTCGCGCGCGTGATCATGCGCCTCTACGACGCGACCGACGGCTCCATCGAATTCGAAGGTCGGGACATCACGCACCTGAAGGGTAGGGCGCTCCGCGAGCTGCGCCGCAACATGCAGATGATCTTCCAGGATCCGTTCGCGTCGCTGAACCCGCGCAAGACCGTCGGCAGCATCATCGGTGCTCCGTACCGACTCCACGGGACGGTGCCGCGCAACAAGATCAAGTCAGAGGTCCAACAGCTGATGGAACTCGTCGGGCTGAGCCCCGAGCACTACAACCGCTACCCGCACGAGTTCTCGGGCGGGCAGCGGCAGCGCATCGGCGTCGCCCGCTCGCTCGCGCTCCGGCCCAAGCTGATCGTCTGCGACGAGCCCGTATCGGCGCTAGACGTGTCGGTCCAGGCCCAGATCCTGAACCTCCTGGAGGACCTCCAGGAGCAGTTCAACCTAACGTACCTGTTCATCGCGCACGACCTGTCCGTCGTGAAGCACGTGTCCGACCGCGTCTCGGTGATGTACCTCGGCAAGCTCGTGGAGATGGCGCCCGGGGACACGCTCTACAGGAACCCGAAGCACCCCTACACGGGCGCGCTGCTGTCGGCGGTTCCGATCCCCGACCCCGACCTCGCGGCGGCCAGGAAGCGGATCATCCTCGAGGGCGACGTGCCCTCACCGATCGACCCTCCGTCGGGGTGTCGGTTCCATCCGCGCTGCCCGAACGCCCAGCTCCCGAAGTGCAGCGAGGAGGAGCCCGAGCTCAGACCCTTCCACCCCGGCCAGGTCGCCGCCTGCCACTTCCCGCTGGAGGACCGAGCGGTCATAGAGGCGACCGGCGGCTAGAATCCCACAGCCGTGCTCAACATCATCGCGCTCGTCCTGAACGTCGCCTCCTCGCTCTTCCTGATCGTGTTCATCCTCCTGCACTCGGGCCGGGGGAGCGGGCTCTCGGACATGTTCGGGGGCTCGACGACGCTGTCCGGCGGCACCGCCCTGGAACGCCGCCTCGACAAGCTGACGGTCATCACGTCGTTGATCTTCGGGGCGAGCACATTCTTCCTCTCCTGGCACTGGGGCAAGTAGCCGGCCCGGGCTTCCCGGCCCGGTTGGTAGAATCGCGTGCGCTAGTCGGAGTGGCGGAACTTGGTAGACGCGCTAGGTTGAGGGCCTAGTGGGTGCATAACCCGTAGGGGTTCAAATCCCCTCTCCGACACCAACCCTCCTGAACTGCGGTTTCGATCCGAAGCTGCAGACGAGCGGCGCCGAGCCGCTCCCGAGAGCGACCCATCCCCGCGGAGATCACCGTCTTGACCGCCGTCTTGACCGCTCGAGTGAAGACGTGCTAGGGACTCCTGTCGGAACGGTGTTCCGTGTAGCGGGATGCCCGAGCGGAAAGGGAGAGTCATGGCGAGCCGACCTAGAACACGTCTCGTTCTGCGGGTGGGACGCGTTTCTGCTCCGCTGTTCCTGCTGGCGAGCCTGATCGTGGTCGCTCCGACGCGGCCGGCGCTGGCGGACCCGGTGAACGTGAACACGTTGGCGCCCACGTCCATCGTCGACACCAAGGGCGGTCACACCGGAGAGGTGAGCGCGCTCGCGGTGCAGGATCAGTCGGGCACGCAGGACGACCCGACGAAGTACGTGCGGTTCGGCGCGCGCGGCGAGACGTATGCCGGGTACCGCACCTACACGCTGCCGACCGACGTGTCTCCCTCCGACGTGACCACGATCACGCTGATGGCGAACTACCACGGACCGATCGTCAGCAGGGACGAGTTCACGTGGAGCATCTTCGACTGGTCGACGAGGATGTGGGTGAGGCTCGGGAACCAGAACCACTGCGGCGGAGACACCGGCACGACACAGTGGCCGTGCAACGATCTGAACAGCGCTCGGTGGAAGAACATCCAGTACAACGCCATCGGGACGCTCTCCGACTACGTCAACGGCACGAACGGCAGGATCCGGATCCGGCTCGCTTCCGACGGCACCGGCGGCGCGAAGCTGGACCACGAATCGCTCTCCGTTTACTCCAACACGGGCGTCGTCGGGACCCTGTACCAGCCGGCGGTGAACACGAGATGGCAGTGGCAGCTCGAGGCCGACGCCGGTGTGTTCCCGGAGACGAACGGGATCAACGTCGACATCTGCGAGCCCTCCTTCCTGGGTAGCCCCTGCGTGGAGCCGGACATGTTCGATATCGAGAAGTACGTCGATCACAACATCGCCGGCAGGTACGGCTATCCCTTCGACACGGCTGCCGTGGACGCGATCCACGCATCCGGCAGGCACGTGATCGGGTACATCACGGTCGGGGACATCGAACGCTTCCGTCCCGACTACCAGCAGTTCGTCGATTTCGATCAACGCTGCGGGGGGTGCATCATCGGCAACCCGTTCAGCAGGACGTTCCCGGACGAGTTCTGGGCGAACCTCAACAACCGAAAGGGCCAGCGCGATCTCATGCTCCAGATGATCCGTGCCCGGATCGACAAGGTGGCCGCCGCCGGGTTCGACGGCATCGAGACCGACATCATGGACACCTACGCGCAGGGCGAGAAGTACACCGGCTGGGACGTCAGCTCCCGCACCCAGCTCAACTACAACATCGCCCTCGCGAACATGGCACACGCGGACGGCCTGTCCGTGGCCCTGAAGAACGACGGCGGCCAGATCGCGGATCTCCTGCCGTACTTCGACTACGCGATCAACGAGCAATGCTTCCAGTACAGCGAATGCGACGGCGGTGGGTACCCGGCCCCCGCCTGGAGGGCCTTCGTCGACGCGGGGAAGCCCGTGTTCCAGGCCGAGTACCGGATCGACACGAGCGAGTTCTGCCCGACGGCGAACTCGTGGGACTTCAACTCGATCCTGAAGTCGAGGGACTACAGCCTGTTCGACCTGCCGTGGACCCCGTGCCGGTGACCTGACACAGGCGGGATCCCTAGGTCGGGAGCTCGTAGACGAGCCACCGAACGCCCGCGGTCGGCACGGGTCGGGGCTCGAGCGCCGCGAGCGGTGACGCTGGGGGCGGCGGGCTCGGGAGGACGACGAACACGCGATCGCCGGCGCCGGCCAGCGACGAGAGGGGAGCGACCTCCGCTTCGCCGACGCCGTGCAGCCACTTCCCGGCACAGCGGGCGGCGTAGGCGATCTGCGGATACCCCTCGGTGCTCGCCACCAGGCACGGGCGCCCCTCCGCGAGGCCGCGGACGGCGAGACCGGCGTCCTGGACCGACGCTCGCGCTCGAACCGCGTCGGTCTCGATCCGGTCCGCCGTGACCACCTGCCAGCCACCCCACACGACGACGAGAGCGAGGGCAACGTAGCCGCCGGCTCGCGCGACGGCCCCACCCCTCACGAGGGACACGAGGCCCCATGCGGTCGGCAGCACCAGCAGCGCGTACGCCGGCGAGAGGAATCGCGGAGCGAGCCCGGACACGAACACCAGGTACTCGACCGCGAGCGCAACGCCTGTGAGCGTCGCGAGCGAGAGTGCACCGAGGGTCGCCATCCTTCGACCGCGGATGAGCGCCACCGCCGACAGGACGACGAGACCGCCCCACCACAGCAGCCCTCCCACCGGGATCACGCGAGGGACCTGAGGTCCGATCACGGGCCCGTCGGTCAGCGCCAGCTGCTGCAGCACACGGCTTCCCACGCCCCCGGCCGTCACGTGACCCACTCCGGAGGCCTGGCGGAACGCCTCCACCGGCCCGCCGTACCGCACCGACATCTCGACGACCCAGGGCAGCCAGCCGAGCGCGAGTCCGACGCCCAACGCGACGAGCACTCGCCATGCCTCTCGCCGGAACAGCGCGACGTACAGCGCCACCGCCGCGGCCGCGACGAGGGCGTCCGGCGGCCGGAAGAGCGCCATCAGGCCGAGCAGCACCGCAGCGGCCGGCACGTTCCACGGCCACCCGTCGCCGGCCAGGCGTCGCGCGACCAGTCCGACGACCGCCACGCCGAGGATCGAGGCCCAGAGGTTCGGCATGACCTCCGATCCGTAGAAGAGTCCGAGCCAGGAGAAGCCGAACAGGAACCCGGCGAGCGGGGCCCCGAGCCCTGTGATCGGCGCCCACGTCCAGAACGCGAGCGTGAGGGCCGCCGCCGAAGCCACCGCCAGGAACATGCGCACGGCCGCGAGCGAGCCGCCGAGCTGAAGCACCGGCGCGACCAGCAGCGTGATGCCGCGTGCGCGCGAGGGCGAGAACGCGAGGGCCGGCATGTGGGGCGCGACCTGCGAGAGGTAGATCGCCTCGTCCCACGAGGGCCCGCGGTGCGGCGAGAGCAGAACGAGCTGCGTGAGGAGATAGCCGGCTCCCACCAGGATCAGGAGGCGCCGGGCGAGCGCCCGCTCCGGCGCGGGGACCATCGGCTCCACGATGCGGGATGCTAGTGCCGTGGAGGAACCGTCGTGAGCGTGCTCCAAGTGCGTGACCTCGCCGTCGAGGTCGCGGGGCTCTCGATCCTCGAGGGCCTCACGTTCTCGCTGCGCCCCGTCGACAAGGTCGGCGTCGTCGGCCGCAACGGCGCCGGCAAGACAAGCCTCCTGAAGGTCATCGCTGGGGAAGCGCCGCCGCTCGCCGGCACCGTCGTCCGGCGCGGCGCGCTCGGGTACCTCCGACAGGACCCCAGGCAGCACCGAGCCGAGGAGGAGCGCTCGGGGCTCGTCCACATCCTCCAGGCCCGCGGCCTGCAGGACATGGCCGTGCGCCTCGAGAAGCTCCGGCTGGCGATGGGGGAGGACCCTGCGGAGCGCAACGTCGCGCGCTTCACGCGCCTGGAGGAGCGCTACCGGGCCGCCGGAGGCTACTCGGGCGAGGCGGAGGCACGGAGGATCTCGGCGGGGCTTGGGCTCGCGCAGGACCGGCTCGACCTGCCGGTGCCCGCGCTGTCGGGCGGCGAGCGCCGCCGGCTGGAGCTGGCGCGCATCCTGTTCGGCGGCTCCGACGTCCTGCTGCTCGACGAGCCGACGAACCACCTCGACAGCGACGCGAAACACTGGTTGATGCGGTTCCTCGGCGCGTACAAGGGCGCGCTGATGGTCGTGAGCCACGACATCGGGCTGCTCGACTCGTCGATCACGCGGATCCTCCACCTCGACGACGACGACGTCGTCATGTACCGGGGCACGTACTCGCAGTACCGTGAGGCGCGCCGCCGGGACGAGGAGCGGCTCGCCGCGCTGGCCGGGCGCCAGCAGACCGAGATCAGGCGTCTGAAGACGCTCGCCGACTCGATGCGCGGGCAGACCGAGAAGCGCGCCCGCAAGGCGAAGACCCTCGACACGCGCGTCGAGCGGCTGAGAGCCCACGCCGTGTCGGCACCGACGCGCGAGCGGCGCGTCCGGTATCGGTTCCCCGATCCGCCGCACTCCGGCAAGCTAGTGCTTGAGGCGATCGATCTCGCGAAGGGCTACGGCGGTCCGCCCGTGTTCGAGGAAGTGAGCTTCGATATGCGCCGGGGCGAGCGCCTGCTCGTGATGGGGCTGAACGGCGCCGGCAAGACGTCGCTCCTTCGGATTCTCGCCGGGGTCACCGAGACGGATGCCGGCACCTTCCGCCTGGGGACCGGCGTATCGCTCGGCTACTACGCGCAGGAGCACGAAGGGATCCGCGACGGAGTCGGGGTTCTCACCCACGTGCGCGAGGAGTCCGCCGACGCGAGCGACCAGGACCTGCGAGCGCTGCTCGGCATGTTCGGGCTCACCGGCGACGTGGCGTTCCAGGACGCAGGCACGCTGTCAGGGGGAGAGAAGACCAAGCTCGCGCTCGCGCAGCTCGTCGCGGGGCGCCGGAACCTGATCCTGCTCGACGAGCCGACGAACAACCTGGACCCCCCTTCGCGCACGGCGATCGCCGAGGCGCTCGCCGCTTGGAAGGGCTCGATGGTGCTCGTCAGCCACGACGTGGAGTTCGTCGAATCCCTTGCGCCCCATCGGGTTCTGACGATGCCGGATGGGGCCATCGAGTTCTGGAGCGACGATCTCCTGGACCTCGTCTCACTCGCCTGAGCGAGCGTCCCGCTATGCTCAGCTGAACCCGACCACGCGGAGGACCAGCCGTGAGCGACAACGGATCCAAGCCCGCCGATCTCGTTTTCACGAACGGAGCCGTCTACACGGTGGACGCCGCCCGGCGATGGGCGCAGGCGGTCGCGATCAGGGGAGGCCGCATCGCCGTGGTCGGAACCGACGACGACGTCCGCGAGCTCGTCGGGCCGAAGACCGACGTGGTCGACCTCTCCGGCAAGATGCTCCTGCCCGGCTTCCAGGATGCCCACAACCATCCTCCGGCCGCCGGTCTCGACATGCTCCGGTGCCACCTCTACGACGCGTACTCACTCGACGACTACCGCAGGATCGTCCGCGAGTACGCCGAGTCCCATCCCGACGTGGAGTGGATCCTCGGCGGCGGCTGGTCGATGGACGTGTTCCCCGGGGGGACGCCGACGAAGCAGATCCTGGATGAGATCGTCCCGGATCGCGCGGTGTTCATGCCGAACCGCGACGGGCACGGCGCGTGGGTGAACTCCAAGGCGCTGGAGATCGCAGGCGTCACCCGTGACACGCCGGACCCGCGCGACGGTCGCATCGAGCGCGACGAGCTCGGAGAGCCGGCCGGGACGCTCCACGAGGGCGCGATGAACCTCGTTGAGGCTCATGCGCCGGCCCCTATGAACGAGGAGTGGGAGGAGGGCCTGCTCGCGGCCCAGCGGTACCTCCACTCGCTCGGCATCACCGCCTGGCAGGACGCGATCGTCGGTGGCTCGTACCCGTCGCTCGACGCGTACCTCACGGCCGCCGGAAAGGGAACGCTCACCGCCCGCGTCGTCGGCTCGCTCTGGTGGGACCGCTACCGCGGCGAGGAGCAGATCCCCGAGCTGCTCGAACTACGTGCGCGCGGGCAGGCCGGCCGCTTCAAGGCGACCAGCGTGAAGATCATGCAGGACGGTGTGGTCGAGAACTTCACGGCGGGGGTCCTCGACCCGTACCTCGACGCTCACGGGCGGCCGACCGACAACCGCGGCATCTCCTTCGTCGACCCCGAGGCGCTGAAGGGCTACGTCACGCGCCTGGACGCCGAGGGGTTCCAGGTCCACTTCCACGCGCTCGCCGAGAGGGCCGTGCGCGAGGCGCTCGACGCGATCGAGGCGGCGCGGAGGGCGAACGGCCCGAACGATCACCGCCACCACATCGCGCACATCCAGGTCGTCCATTCCGACGACGTGCCGAGGTTCCGCGCGCTCGGCGCCGTTGTGAATGCACAGCCGCTCTGGGCCATGAACGAGGGCCAGATGGTGAACCTCACGATCCCGTTCCTCGGGAAGGAGCGCTCGACCTGGCAGTACCCGTTCGCGAGCTTGGTCCGCACCGGCGCGATGCTCGCGATGGGGAGCGACTGGTCGGTCTCGAGTCCGAACCCGCTGTGGGAGATCCACGTCGCGGTGAACCGGCGCTCGTTCCCCGGGTACGTCTACGCCGACGACGAGGTCGCGGTCGGCGAGACGTTCCTGCCCGACGAGCGGCTCGATCTACCGACGGCGATCGCGGCCTCCACCATGGGCTCGGCCTACGTGAACCACCTCGACGGTGTCACCGGCTCGATCGAGCCGGGCAAGTATGCGGACCTGGTCGTGCTCGACCGGAACCTGTTCGAGCACCCGACCGACGAGATCCACGCGGCCCAGGTCGTCATGACCATGGTCGAGGGCGAGGTCGTGTACTCCGCGGACGAGGTATCGGGGTCCTAGACGGACGGACCACCGCCGCCATGACCTCCGGTCAGCCGACCTGCCGGGCCGTCGTGTAGCATCGATTGGTCGGTTACCTCGACGGTTCGCACGTGGGTTGTTGACTCTGGGGGGAATCACGTCGCCACGTGTCTGCCGAACGCGCGATAGGAGAGTTGTATGTCTGCCGGTAGTCCCCCCGAGTCCACCGGGGCTGCGCTCGTCCTAGGTGGCGGCGTCGCGGGTATCCAGTGCTCACTCGATCTTGCCGAAGGGGGGTACAAGGTCTATCTGGTCGAGAAGCAGCCGGCCCTCGGCGGCCACATGGCGCAACTCGACAAGACCTTCCCCACCAACGACTGCGCGATGTGCACGCTGGCCCCCAAGCTAGTCGAGGCCGGGCGCCATCTCAACATCGAGATCATCACCAACGCCGAGCTCACCGGACTCGAAGGCGCGCCGGGCAGCTTCAAGGCCAAGGTCTTCCGACACGCGCGCTATGTCGACCCCGCGAAGTGCACGAGCTGCGGTGAGTGCGTGTCTGTCTGTCCGGTCGTCGTGCCCGACTCCTACAACGAGGGGATGGGACAGCGCAAGGCGACCTACAAGCTCTACCCGCAAGCCATCCCCAACACCTACGCGGTGACCAAGAAGGGTCAGTCTCCGTGCAAGCTGGCCTGCGCCGCCGCCACCTCCGCCCAGGGCTATCTCGCGCTGGTCGCTGCCGAGCGCTTCGAGGAGGCCTACAAGGTCGCCGTCGAGCCGAATCCGTTCGTTTCGACCTGCGGCCGCGTCTGCACGGCACACTGCGAAGTGAACTGCTCTCGCGCCGACGTCGAAGCGCCGATCGCCATCCGCTCGGTCAAGCGCTTCCTCGCCGACTGGGCCGCCGAGAACCTGCCACCGGTCGAGAGGGCCGAGGTCAGGTTCGACGAGAAGGTAGCGATCATCGGTGCCGGCCCCTCGGGACTGACCGCAGCCCGCGATCTGGCGCTGCTCGGCTACCAGACGACGGTCTTCGAAGCCAAGTCTGAGGCGGGCGGCATGCTGCGCTTCGGGATCCCCGAGTACCGACTGCCCAGGGCGGCGCTGCAACAGGACATCGACCGCGTGCTGGCCCTAGGCGTCGAACTCAAGCTCAACCAGGCGGCAGGCAAGGACTTCACCGTTGACTCGCTGCTCGCCGACGGCTACCAGGCCGTCTACCTGGGTGTGGGCCTGCAGGCAGGCCGCCCCCTGCCGATCCCCGGCAACGACGCCAAGGGTGTCTTCACCGCCGTCGACCTGCTGCGCGATGCGACCCTCGAAGAACCGATCGACATGGGCAAGAAGGTCGTCGTGATCGGCGGCGGCGATGTCGCCTTCGACGCCGGGCGCGCCGCCCTGCGTCTAGGCGCCGACGACGTCACCCTGGTCTGCATCGAGGACGACGAGTCGGTCCCCGGCTCCGAAGAAGAGGTCGAAGAGGGCGCCGACGAGGGCCTCACCCTCGTCTGCTCCCGCATGCCGACGGCGGTCAAGACCGACGCCGATGGTCACGCCTGTGGCGTCGAGTTCACCGCCTGCACCCTGGGCGAGGCCGACGAGCGTGGCTGGCGCCCGCCGATACCGATCGACAACACCTTCAGCGAGCTGGAGTGCGACACGGTCGTGTTCGCCACCGGCCAGGGCCTGGTCGACGACTTCACGCAGGGCCTCGAGCGCGTCAAGGTCGAGCGCAACCAGATCGTCTTCGATCACGAGACCCACGCGACCGGCCGTGACGGCGTGTTCGCGGGCGGCGACGCGGCGGCCACCGGTCCCTGGACGGCGATCGAGGCGGTGGCTGCCGGCCGCCGCGCCGCCCGTTCGATCCACAACTACCTGCGCGGCGAGCAGCTGCTCGATGTGTGGGACAAGCGCAAGCCCGAGGCCCGTCCCGAGGACGAGACACTCGCACGAACCGAGGTCATGGCCCGCCAGGTCATGCCGCACCTCGACGGCGTCGCGCGCAAGCGCACCTGGGACGAGGTCAGCACCGGCTTCAGCATGGAGCAGGCGGTCGCCGAGGCCAAGCGCTGCCTCAACTGCGCCGTCTGCTCCGAATGCTACGAGTGCGTTCGGGCCTGCGGTCCCGGGGCGTTCCTGCACGACGAAGAGGACAGCGAGATCGAGGTCGAGGTGGGCGCCGTCGTGCTGGCCTCCGGTTTCGACCTGTACGACCCCGGCAGCCAGGGCGAGTACGGCTACGGCCGCTACCCGAACATCCTCTCGGCGCTTGAGTACGAGCGCATGCTCTCGGCGTCCGGTCCCAATCAGGGCGAGGTCAAGCGACCCTCCGATGGCCGCCATCCCAGAACCATCGCTTTCATCCAGTGCGTCGGCTCCCGCGACCAAGAGCACGAGTACTGCTCCAGCGTCTGCTGCATGTTCGCCAACAAGGAGGCGATGCTGACGATCGACCACGAGCCCGACTGCAAGCCGACCGTCTTCCTCATGGACATGCGCGCGATGGGCAAGGGTTTCGACGGCTTCTACCAGCGCGCACTCGACATGGGCGTCGAGTACATACGGTCGCGACCCTCGTACATCAAGGAAGATCCCGAGACCGGCGACGCGCTGATCACCTGGGAAGACCAGGGCGGCACGCTGCATACCGACCGCTACGATATGGTTGTGCTCTCGGTCGGCCTCGAGCCCTCGCGCAAGGCGCAGGAGGCCGCCGGCTCCCTGGGCATCGCACTCAACCGCCACGGCTTCTGCAAGCTTGAGGAGTACAAGCCGCTCGACACGTCCCGCCCCGGAGTCTTCGTCGCTGGCCCGTTCAGCGAGCCCAAGGACATCCCCGACTCGGTCGCCCAAGCCTCGGCGGCCGCGGCGCAGGTGATGACCGGCCTCGCCGACTCGCGCGGCACCCTGACGGTCGACAAGCAGTACCCGGCCGAGAAGGATGTCGTCGGCGAAGAGCCGCGCGTCGGTGTCTTCGTCTGCCACTGCGGCTCCAACATCGCCGGCGTGATCGACGTGAAAGGCGCCGCTGACTACGCGATGGGACTCCCCGGCGTGGTCTACGCCAACGACACCATGTACACGTGCTCCTCCGACTCGCTGTCGCTCATCAAGGAGACCATCGAGAAGGAGCACCTGAACCGGGTCGTAGTCGCGAGCTGCACGCCGCGCACCCACGAACCGATCTTCCAGGACACCTTGCGCGAGGCCGGCATCAACCCGTTCCTGTTCGAGATGGCCAACATCCGCGACCAGGCGAGCTGGGTGCACCGCGACGAGCCCGAGAAGGCGACCGACAAGGCCAAGGACCTGATCCGCATGTCGGTGGCCAGGGCGCGCATGCTCGAGCCGCTCTACAAGATCGACGTACCGCTCACCCACACCGCGGTGGTCGTCGGCGGCGGCATCGCCGGCATGACGGCCGCCGCGGCGCTAGGCGAGATGGGCTACGAGGTGCACCTCGTCGAGCGCGCCGACAAGCTAGGCGGGCGGGTGCTCGAGATCGATCGGACCATCAAGGGCAGCAAGCCCGCCGAGTTCGTCGCAGCGCTCGTACAGCGCGTTGTCGACAACCCCAACGTCAAGGTCCACCTCGGTGCCAACCTGACCGATTTCCACGGCTTCATCGGCAACTTCGCCAGCGTGATCGAATCCAACGACGGCAAGCGTACGCCGGTCGAGCACGGCGTGGTGATCGTCGCCACCGGCTCACAGGAGCAACGGCCCGAGCTCTTCGGTCTGGGCTCCGGCCAGAAGGTGGTCACCGGCATGGACCTCGAGAGACTGCTGGCCGCCGATGACCCGGCGGTCAAGGAGGCCGAGTCGGTCGGCTTCATGCTCTGCGCCGGCTCGCTGGACGAGAACAAGCCGTACTGCTCGCGGACCTGCTGCGCACAGACCATCAAGAACGCGATCCGGCTCAAAGAGCAAGATCCCGACCGACCGGTCTACGTGTGGTTCAAGGAGATCCGCACCTTCGGCCTGACCGAGGAGTACTACACCCGCGCCCGCGAGCTGGGCGTCATCTTCACGCGCTACGACAACGACGACCGGCCGCTGGTCACCGCCAACGGCTCGGTCCATGTCGACTTCAAAGACCCGTACTTGAACAAGCGCATCGGGCTGCCGCTCGACCTGCTCGTGCTGGCCACCCCGGCGGTTCCCAACGACGGCAACCACGAGCTCTCGAAGATGCTCAAGGTGCCGCTCACCGCCGACGGCTTCTACCTCGAGGCGCACGTCAAGCTGCGTCCGGTCGACTTCGCCAGCGAGGGCATCTTCCTCTGCGGCTCGGCCCACTACCCCAAGGGCATCGAGGAGTCGATCTCGCAGGCCTACGCCGCCGCCGGTCGCGCCGCGGCGATCCTCGCCAAACCGGCGCTCAAAGCCGGCGGCGTCGTCGCCGGGGTCGATCAGGACAAGTGCGCCGCCTGCCTTACGTGCGTGCGCATCTGCCCCTTCAAGGTGCCGATCATCGAGCCCGACACCAAGAAGGCCAAGATCGAGGCGGCCGCCTGTCAGGGCTGCGGCATCTGCGTTAGCGAATGCCCCGCCAAGGCGATCGAACTGCACCACTACACCGACGCGCAGATCTTCGCCAAGGAAGAGGCGCTCACTATGGAGCTGATGTGAGATGGCCGACGACGCGGAACAGGCCACGATGACGGTCGACGACCGGGCCGCCGACGCGCTGAACGAGGGCTTCGAGCCCAAGATCATCGTCTTCGCCTGTCACTACTGCGCCTATGCGGCCGCCGACCTGGCCGGAAGCATGCGTCTGCAGTACCCGACCAACATCCGCATGATCAAGCTGCCCTGCACCGGCAAGCTCGAGGTCATCCACCTGCTCAAGGCGTTCGAGGCCGGCGCCGACGGCGTCTACGCCGCCGGCTGCCTCGAGGGCGAGTGCCACTACCTCGAGGGCAACCTCTGGGCGCGCAAGCGCATCGGGCACGTCAAGACGCTGCTCGAGGAGCTGGGCATGGACCCGCAGCGCGTCGAGATGTTCAACATGTCGTCGGCCATGGGGCCGCGGTTCGCCCAGACGGCGCGCGAGTTCACCGAGCGCATCCGCCGCCTCGGGCCCAACCCCGTGCGGCCCCGCGACGGCTTCGAGCCGGTCGAGGTCGTGCGCGCCCGTATGGGTGACGCCGCCCTGCCCGATGGCGCCCCTGCGGGCGCCGACGACACCCCGGCGGGTTCGTGACCGCGCTCACTGTGGAGGAAGGACTGAAGAGTTGATCACAGCGGAACGCAAGCCATTCGACCAGATCTACGCGATGACCGAAGGGCACGACAAGGTGCTGGTCGCCGGTTGCGACACGTGTGTCGCCATCTGCCTGACCGGTGGCGAGAAGGAGGCCGAGATCCTCGCCTCCGAGATCAGTATCAAGGCCAAAGAAGAGGGCCGCGAGCTCGCCGTCGAACACACGGCCGCCATCCGCCAGTGCGAGTGGGAGTACCTCGACATGATCGCCGACAAGGTCGGCGAGTTCCCGCTCGTGCTCAGCATGGCCTGCGGTATCGGCATCCAGAGCCTGGCCGAGAAGTTCGCCCCGAAGCTGGTCATGCCGGCCGTCAACACCAACATGCTCGGCATGCCCCAGGAGCACGCGGTGTGGCTCGAGCGCTGTGCTGCGTGCGGCGACTGTGTGATCGGACTCACCGCCGGCATCTGCCCGGTGGTGCGCTGCTCCAAGAGCCTCATGAACGGCCCCTGCGGCGGCTCGCACGCCGGCCTCTGCGAGGTCGTCGGCCCCAACGGGGAAGAGATCGAGTGCGCCTGGGCGCTGATCTGGGAGCGCCTGAAGGCGCAGGGCCGTGAAGAGCTGATGTTCCAGTACCGTCCGCCCAAGGACTGGAGCAAGAGCAGCTCCGGTGGTCCTCGGAAGATGGTGCGCGAAGAAGCGAAACCGGTATGAGCGACGATCTCCTGACATTGAAGGCAGGCAGCAACCTCGAGAAGGTCCTCTCGGCGGGCAAGTTCGCCGTCACCGGCGAGTGCGGCCCGCCGAAGAACGCCGACGGCCGCGTCATAGAAGAGAAGGCCAAGATCCTCAGAGGCTACGTCGACGCCGTCAACGTCACGGACAACCAGACTGCTGTGGTGCGCATCTGCTCTCTCGTGGCGGCCCACACGGCGCAGCTGAACGGCGTCGAAGCGGTCATGCAGATGACCTGCCGCGACCGCAACCGGCTCGCCATGCAGGCCGACATCCTCGGCGCCGCCACGCTCGGCGTGAGGAACATCCTTTGCCTGACGGGCGACCACATCAGTTTCGGGAACCACCCCGAGGCCAAAGGAGTCCACGACCTCGACTCGGTCAGCCTGATCCGCATGTACAAAGACATGCGCGATGAGAAGAGGTTCCAGTGCGGCGAGGAGATGGACGTCGCCCCTGCCCTCTATATCGGCTGCGCAGAGAACCCCTTCGGCGATCCGCTCGAGTTGCGCGCCCTTCGTCTCAAGAAGAAGGTCGAGGCCGGCGCCGACTTCGTGCAGACGCAGTGCATCTTCAACGTCCCCAGGTTCAAGCAGTGGATGGAGGAGGTGCGCGCCTTGGGACTCCACCAGGAGGTCAAGATCCTCGCTGGTATCACGCCGATCAAGAGCGCCGGCATGGCCAACTACATGAAGAAGTCCGTGCCCGGCATGGACGTGCCCCAAGAGATCATCGATCGCATCGCGGCCAAGGACAAGGGCGAACGGCAGCAGGCCGAAGGCAAGAAGCTCGCCGTCGAGATGATCAAGGAGCTGGCCGAGGTCGAGGGCGTCGCCGGCGTGCACGTCATGGCCGTCGAGTGGGAGTCGGCAATACCCGAGATCGTCGAGGCCGCGGGACTCATGCCGCGCCCAGCGGTGACGTGAGGAGTGAGAGACGTGACCGAATGGAAATGGAAGAGGAAGTGACCCAGACGCTGTCGGGCGCCCTCGCCGCACGGATCCGCTCCGGATCGGGCGAGAACCCCTACAAGTGCTACCAGTGCAAGAAGTGCTCCACCGGCTGCCCGGTGGCCCAGTTCGCCGACGTTCACCCGGCGCAAATCATGCGCGCCGTGCAGCTCGGTGACGAGGCGATGTCGGTCGACAGCAGGTTCATCTGGCTGTGCACCGGTTGTGAGACCTGCACCACGCGCTGCCCCCAGGGCATCGACGTCGCGGCGATCATGGATGAGCTGCGCATCATCGCCCGCCAAGATGGTCGGGTACGCAAAGATATGCCGTTCGCGCGCATCCTCGACCTCAACTACAAGTCGTTCAAGCGCTGGGGCCGCCTCTATGAGCTCGAGCTCGTCTCGCTCGACCTGCTCAAGCGGCCCAAGGCGGCGCTCGGCTACACCAGCCTCGGCATCAAGATGATGGCCAAGGGCAAGATCAGCCTGCTGCCAACGATCGGCGACCGCAAGCAGATGAAGCGCATGGCCCGGGCGGCCGAGCGCATCGAGGCCCGGCGGCGCGTCGAGGCCAAGGCTGCGGCGGCCGGCAAGGCGCCGGGCGCCAGCGGCGCCTCGGCTGCCGGCGGAACCCCGAAGGGAGGCGGCGCGTCATGACCAAGCTCGCCTACTACCCCGGTTGCTCGCTTCACAGCACCGCCAAAGAACTCGACAGCTCGTTCGACGGCACGATGGCCAAGCTCGAAGTCGACCTCGCCGAGATCCCCGGCTGGCAGTGCTGCGGCAACTCCGCCGGCCACTCCGCCAATCGCCTGCTGGCGGCTGCCCTGCCGGCCAACGAACTCGTCAAGGTCAAGGACGACATGAAGCTCGACGCTGTCGCGGTACCCTGCGCCGCTTGCTACAACCGCTTCCAGAGCGCCAACCACGAGGTCAGCGACGAGGCCATGGCGGCCGACATCGCTCAGGTCGTCGGACGCCCCTACGACGGTGGCGTCAAGGTTCTCAACCTGGTCGACGTCTACCACGACCAGGTCGGCCTGGCGGCGCTCGAGGCCAAGGTCGTGAAGCCCTTCCAGGGTCTCAAGGTCGCCTCCTACTACGGCTGCCTGCTCACGCGACCGCCGAAGGTCACGCTGGCCGAAGACCCCGAGTACCCCGTGCACATGGACGCCGTCGTGGAGGCGATCGGCTGCACACCGGTCGATTGGGACTCGAAGACCGACTGCTGCGGCGCCGGCCTGGCGCTCTGCGAGCAGGATGTCGTCGACAAGCTTGTCAAGGGGATCATCACCAACGCCCGCGAGCGCGGCGCTGAGGCGATCGTCTGCGCCTGCCCGCTCTGCCAGATCAACCTGGACGGCCGTCAAGGTGAGATCAAGAAGACAGACGGCGCGTGGGTCGACATGCCGATCCTCTACCTCTCGCAGATGGTCGGCCACGCGCTCGGCGTGAGCGACAAGCAGCTTGGCCTGAAGAAGGCGATGGTCGACGTGGCGAGGGTGCTCGCCTAGGGCAACACGGATCCTTGGCGTACGGGTCCACCAAGGGATTGGAGCCCACGCGCCGAGGGGCTCGCACGACGATCGTGCGGCTGGACAGCGGATCCGGATTCCTCGGCGCAAGCCCCGGCTTGGACCGGCCCGTCCGATCCTCTCCTGGTAGCGGCCGTCTTCCACGCGAACCCCCAACGAAGTGTGTGCGCCACCAAGGTCTGTCTCGCCGGTACGGCATGAGCGGGACTCCCCCCGGGTGGGGATTGGCCGGGCCGCACTTGGGCCGCGAGAGGCCGCGAGAGGCGTCTTCGTAGAACCGGAGCACCACGGCGGCGCGCTGCCGCCGCGGGAGCGTCGCGAGCGCGGTCCACATCCGGTCGCGCTCGGCGACGTCCGCGATGGCGTCGTCGAGTGGCGGGGCCACGTGCCGCACCTCGAGATGGGTTCGCTCCACCCGCCGTCGGCGCAGGTGCGACTTGAACAGGTTCACGATCGTGCGACGGAGGTACGCCTCGAACGCGTCCGGCTTGCGCAGGTGATGGAAGCGCCCGGCCACGTGCGCGAACGCCCCTGCACGAGGTCCTGCGCCAGCTCCCGGTCGCCCGACACGAAGTAGGCGAGCCGAAGGGCAGCCGGCGCCGTCCGCTCGTAGAGGTCCTCGAGCGATCCGGCGGGGGCTGCCTGGGTGGCGGTCGCGTTCGTGGCCATGGTCCGTCCCTCACCCGTTCCAGACGCACGACGGGCTGACCGGACAGCATCCCGGTCGCTCCTTGGCCAGCATGTCTCGGATCCACCCCCCGCAGCAAGGTCCGAACCGGCCATCGCGGCCTGGGCGAAGAGACCCAGCCAGCGATCAACAACGCCGACACCCCTCTTCCATTCTGGAGAGATTGGGGATCCGCAAGGGCAGTTTGGGACGCCGAAAGGGGCCATTCGGCCCTGTCTGGCCGGAACCTTCCTTCCGTAGCCTGACCCGAAAATGCCTATCCTGAAGGAACGGTACCGTGTCGGGCGAGGTCGCAGGGCGACGACACCCGCACCTCGACCTGGACCGGTTCGATGACGGGAGATGATATGACCTCGGTTGTGTTCGTCGTCCCCGCCATGTATGCCGACCACCACGTGATCGAGGTTCGGCGCATCCTTCACGACGTGCCGGGCGTGCGCGTCGTCTACGCCTCGAGTGCCTTCGGTGTTGTCGAGATCGACTTCGACGCCGAGTATACGTCGGCAGAAGTTCTCGAACGGCGGCTCGACGAGGCCGGATACCTCTCCGAACTACCCGTGCCCATGGAATCGGGTGAACCTGCGACCGACAGAACAGCCGCGGATGGGCAGTACCGGCGACACACCACGAGCAACGCGCCGTCTGGCCCCGCCGTCGCCTTCCGGCAAGAGCTGAAGGCTGCCGCGCCGCCCCGGACAGAGCCGACCGAGATGAAGGAGGAGTGAGGGGGAGTCACCGTGGCCGAGCGGGAAGGAACCTCCCCGCGGAGGGGAAGACGCAGCCCACAGGAATCATCGGTCGATCCTGCCGCCCAGGCGATGCTGGCCTTTGCCGATGAGATCGGCGCTTCAACCGCCTTCAGCCGTGCGGACGCCCTGGCTCCCTGCGGCATCGGCGTGGTGGGTATGTGCTGCAGTTTGTGTGGGATGGGCCCCTGTCGTCTGACCAAGGACGGCTCGACGGGAATCTGTGGAGCCACCATCGACACGATCCAGTCGAGGAACTTCACACGAGCCGTGGCGGCAGGGGCGGCGGCGCACTCCGATCACGGGCGTGACATGGCGTTCACGCTCAAGGCGGTGGCCAATGGGGAGGCGGAGGGGTACGCCATCCGTGACGTGGCCAAGCTCCGGACCGTGGCCAGCATGTACGGCATAGCCGTCGAAGGTCGGGCCCCCGATGAGATCGCAAGCGAACTCGCCGATCTCTACCTCGAGCAATTCGGGCAACAACGCGGCGCGCTCGCACCGACTCGGCGGGCTCCGCCGAAGCGCAGGAAGCTGTGGGAAGAACAGGGCGTCACCCCACGGGGGGTCGATCGGGAGGTTGTCGAAGCCCTGCATCGCACCCACATGGGTGATGACCAGGACCCCACCCACATATTGCACCACGCCATACGTACCGGGCTGGCAGACGGCTGGGGCGGCAGCATGATCGCAACCGACATCTCCGACATCCTGTTCGGAACGCCGGCTCCCCTCCTGGGAGAAGCCAATCTCGGCGTTCTGAAAGACGACATGGTGAACGTCGTCGTCCACGGCCATGAGCCAACCCTGAGCGAGATGATCGTCGCCGCCAGCCAGGATCCGGAGATCGTCGAGTACGCGAAAGCCGCAGGCGCCGAGGGTATCAACCTGGCCGGTATCTGCTGCACGGCGAACGAGATCCTCATGCGACAGGGGATCCCCGCAGCCGGGAATTTCCTCCAGCAGGAGCTGGCCATCCTCACCGGGGCGATCGAAGCGATGGTCGTCGACGTGCAGTGCATCATGCAGGCCCTGGTGAGCCTGGCGGAGGGCTTCCACACCAAGATCGTGACCACTTCCCCGAAGGTCAGGCTCAAGGGAGCCACCCACATGGAGTTCGACGAACGCCGCGCGGTGACTACCGCCAAGGACATCCTGCGGTTTGCCATCGACAACTACCAGAACCGCGGCGAGACCCACATACCGGACTACCGGAACACACTCACCCCCGGCTTCTCGCACGAGTACATCAACTACATGCTCGGCGGAGCGTACCGGGGGTCCTTCCGCCCACTCAACGACGCCGTCATTGCTGGTCGGATACGGGGTGTTGCCGCCATCGTCGGGTGTACCAACCCCCGCATCCAGCACGATTCCATGCATACCGCCATCACCTCTGCACTGCTCAAGCAGGACGTGCTGGTTGTCGAGACGGGCTGCAGCGCTATCGCCAACGCGAAAGCCGGCTTCCTGGTCGGTGACGCCGGTCTGGACAGAGTCGGCCCAGGCTTACGCGAGGTCTGCGAAACCGTGGGGATCCCGCCGGTACTCCACATGGGGTCCTGCGTGGACAACACGCGGATCCTGACGGTACTCACGCAGATGGTGGCGGAGGGGGGATTGGGCGACGACATCGATGAGATCCCGGCAGTCGGCATCGCTCCGGAGTGGATGAGCGAGAAGGCGCTTTCGATCGCCACGTACTGCGTGGCGTCCGGGGTCTACGTGATCATGGGCGGCACGAACCCGGTCGAAGGCAGGGAGGAGAAGGTTCCCGAGAGCGTGCTGGTTGCCGACTACATGAGCAAGGGCTGGGAGGAGCTCTACGGCGGCAAGCTGGAATTCCTTGATGATGCCGACGAGATCATCACTCGCACCCTCGCTCACATCGATGCCAAGCGAGCCGCGCTCGGCCTCGCTGCGTACGACCCGACCAGATTCGGGAAGAGCGGAGATGCGCGTACCAGAGAGCTCGAAGCACTCCCGTTGCCGGAGCGACGGTCGGCGATCTACGGAACGGTCACATAGGGTAGGGGCCGCAGCTCATGTCCAGGTACATCGCCACACGTGCCATCCGGGGGGCCAACGCGTTGGTTTCGGAAGCCGAGGCCATGCTGGGCAGAGCGCTCGAAGAGAAGGGTGCCGAGACCCCGGTCGCTTTCCCTAGCACTGCCTATCACCTTCCGGTGATCCTGGGCATGACGGGCATCGAGGTCGCGGCCCTCGGGCAGCTCACCGACGTGGTGGCCCATGCCCGCGACTTGCTGCACCCTCTCCCCGCCGATCATCAGTGGACCCCGTACCTGGGTGAGACCCTGGATAGCGGTATGGCAACGTTGCTCGCCGCGGAAACCATCGAAGCGATCCGCTATGTCAATGGACTGCAACCGGAGGCTGTGGCCGGCTTCGAGCTCGCAGGTGGACCCGCCTTCACGAGTCCCGACGCGAATGCCACCGAGGAGGAGGCCCCGAACGGTCACCTCAACGGTGCGATAGACGACGTCCAGCTGCGGTCGTGGGGCATCCAGCTCGTGGATGGACGCATGCCTGGGTTTGCCGCAATCGTTGGCTGTGCTAAGTCGAACGAAGTCGCCGTGCGGATCGTGCGTGAGTTGCAGAAACGCAACATCCTGTGCTTCCTGTCAGGCAACGTGAACGGGCGCAGCATCATCCATCAGCTCATCGAAGAGGGTGTCGAACTCGGCTACGACACCTACACGGTCCCATTCGGCACCGACACCATCAGCGTCATCTACGCTCTGGGTTTCGCCACCCGCTCGGCACTCACATTCGGAGGCCTGAAGGGCGGGCAGGGACGAGAGATCCTGCTCTACAACAAGGGTCGGGTCTTCGCCTTCGTCCTTGCTTTGGGCGAGGTGGATGACCTGAAGTACGCCGCCGCGGCGGGCGCCATCAGCTTCGGGTTCCCGGTGATAGCCGACACCGTGACCCCGCAGATCCTCCCAACCGGCGTGACGACCTACGAGCACGTCGTGAGCATGCCGTTCAACGAGATCGAGGGAGCCGACGACCTCGAGCGGGCGGAGCGTCTTGTCCAGAAGTGCATCGAGGTACGCGGAGTGAAGGTACACATCGCAGACGTACCGGTACCGGTGCCCTACGGATCCGCCTTCGAAGGCGAGGTCGTCCGCAAGGTAGACATGCGGATCGAGTTCGGTGGCAAGAACTCGCGGGCCTTCGAATACCTGCGCATGGCCGGGCTCGACGAGGTGACAGACGGCAAGATCGAATTGGTCGGTCCCGACTTCTCGGACGTGGAGCTGCAGGGGAGCATGGACCTGGGGATCGTCGTAGACGTGGCTGGCCGCCAGATGGAGAAGGACTTCGAGCCGGTGCTCGAGCGACAAATCCACCACTTCGTGAACGGTGCATCCGGAGTGCAGCACATCGGTCAGCGGGACATCGCATGGATCCGGCTGTCGACCAAAGCGGCCGACTCCGGATTCGACCTGGAGCACTTCGGCAAGATCCTGCACGCCCGCTTCCACGCCGACTTCGGCGCGATCGTCGACAAGGTGCAGGTGACCCTCTATACGGATCCAGCACGACTCAGGGAGTTCCTCGGTGAGGCGCGAGCCGCCTACGACTTCCGCAACAAGCGTCTCGAGGACCTGACCGATCTGGCGGTAGATGAGTTCTACTCGTGCACCTTGTGCCAGTCGTTCGCGCCGAATCACGTCTGCATCGTCAGCCCGGAACGGCTGGGCTTGTGCGGTGCATACAACTGGCTGGACTGCAAGGCCTCCTTCAACATCAACCCCACCGGACCCAACCAACCCATCAAGCTGGGCAGGGTGCTCGACCCCGAGCGCGGCTACTGGGAGGGCACCAATGACTACGCCAAGGTTGGTTCGCACGGCGTCGTCGACCAGGTGGCGATGTACTCCATCATGGAGAACCCGATGACGGCATGTGGGTGTTTCGAGTGCATCGTGATGTTGATCCCCGAGGCGAACGGCGTGATGGTGGTTGGCCGCGAGGACACCAGCATGACCCCGGCAGGCATGACCTTCAGCACCCTCGCTGGACTCGCCGGAGGTGGCATCCAGACGCCCGGTGTGATGGGGGTCGGGAAGTACTACTTGCTCAGCCCGCGGTTCATCTCCGCCAACGGAGGCTTCAGGCGGGTGGTGTGGATGAGCAGCTTCCTGAAGGAGACGATGGCCGAGGGGCTGAAGGTCGTAGCGGACCGCGAAGGCGACCCTTCGTTGATTGATCGTATCGCCGATGAGCGATCGGTCACGACGGTGGAGGAGCTGCTGCCGTGGCTGGAGGAACACGAACATCCGGCCCTCACGATGGAAGCGATGCTCTGATGGCCGGCCACGCCGGAGCGCGATCCGCATCACCAGGAGGCCTCCATGCCGATCGAAATCCCCAAAGATAGATGGCCGGGTGCCGTCAAGGCCGTCACGCTGGGAGCGACAGCGCAGGATGGTGGGACGCGAACCTCGACCGTCACGGTCGGGGGTGAACGCACCCTTCCCTTCCTGCACTTCGAAGAGGCGCCTCCACACCGTCCCGCCATCGCGCTGGAGATCACTCCCGTCCGACCGGACGACTGGTCGGTGTGCGGATCGGTCGGGGCCGACCTCATCGTCGTATCGCTGCGTCTGCAGGACGCCGCCGGCGATCCCGTCAGCCCCGATCTCGCCGTGCGTTCGGTCACGACGGTCCTGGAGAGCACGGGGCTGCCGTTGATCGTGCTGGGACCGGGTCAAGCGGAAGTGGATAACGAACTCCTCGTTGCGGTGGCCGACGCCGCCAAGGGAGAGCGGCTGGCGTTGGGACTCTGCGAACACGGCAACTACCGCACGATCGTTGCCGCCGCCATGGCCAACGATCACCTCGTGGTGAGCCGCACCCCCATGGATGTCAACCTGGCCAAACAGCTCATCATCCTCATAACCGACATGGGATTGCCGCTCGAACGGATCCTGATGGATCCGACCACGGCTGCATTGGGCTACGGCATCGAGTATGGATACTCGGTGATGGAACGATTGCGGATCGCAGCACTCCAGGGGGATGTCATGACCCAGCTCCCGCTGTTCGTGAATCCCGGCCACGAGGCATGGAAGACGAAGGAGGCGAAGGTTGGTCAGGGAGTGCCGGACGCGTGGGGTGACTGGGGAGAGCGGGCGGTGAGCTGGGAGACCGTTACCGCCGTGGCGCTCATCGAAGCGGGCGCCGATGTCGTGGTGCTCCGCCACCCCGAGAGCCTCACTCGCGTAAAAGCCGCCGTCGACGAGTTGATGACAGTGGAATAGGAGACAGCCACGGCACTCACCGGGATCCAGATCTACAAGCTCCTTCCGCAGACCAACTGCAAGGAATGCGGCTTCCCTACCTGCCTCGCGTTCGCCATGAAGCTGGCGGCCAAACAGGTCGATCTGGGCGACTGCCCCTACGTGGCAGGGGACTCCAAGACAGAGCTCGCTGAATCGGCCGCTCCGCCGATCCGGCTGATCGAGCTGGTGGGGAGGGGCCGTCGGGTCAAAGCCGGCAATGAAACGGTGCTGTTCCGACATGAGAAGACCTTCTACAACCGCCCGGGTGTCCTCATCAACGTCGTCGACACGCTCGAGGAGACGGCGATCGCGGAGAAGACCAAGAGGGCCCAGGCCTACGCAGTCGACTACGTCGGCGTGGATCGCGGGATCGATGGGTTCGCCGTGGAAGCCGCTTCCGGTGATCCCGCGAGGTTCGCCGGGGCGGTGGGTGCGGTACGGCGGGTTGGTGATCTCCCGATGGTGCTGGTGAGTGAGGACCCGGATGTCCTGCGGGCGGGCTTGGAGATCCTCGATGGAGAGAAGCCGCTACTCGTCGGTGCGAACCCGCTCAACTGGGAGAGGGTGGCCGATCTGGCGCTCGAGCATGGCGCTGCGCTGGGCGTCGCAGGCGGCACCCTGGACGAACTCGCGAACCTCAGCGAGCAGCTCAGAGGCAAGGGCGTGCAGGACATGGTATTGCGCCTGATGGCGAAGGGGATGGGCGCCTCGTTGGCGCTGCAGACACAGATCCGCCGCCTGGCCTTGAAGAACTTCCGGCCGCTCGGCTATCCGACGATCGAGTTCATCGACAAGTCCCTCGATCCGGCCATGGCCTCCGTCCTCGCTACGCAAGCGATCTGCAAGTACGCTGGATTCGTCGTGCTCGACGTCTTCGCGCCCGAACTCGTATACCCGCTTCTGGTCCTACGCGAGAACATCTACACGGATCCGCAGCAACCCATCCAGGTACAACCCGCCCTCTACGAGATCAACGATCCGACGCCGGACGATCCGCTCCTGGTGACGACGAACTTCAGCATCACGTACTTCAGTGTTGCCAACGAGGTAGAGGGTTCCGCCCTCCCCGCCTGGCTCCTCGTCACCAACGCCGAGGGGATGAGCGTGTTGACGGCCTGGGCGGCTGGCAAATTCGATGCGGAGTCGATCGCCAAAGCCGTCAAGGAGTTCGAGGTGGCGGACCGGATCGATCGACGGGAGATCGTGATCCCCGGGCACGTCGCCGTCCTGTCGGGCGAACTCGAAGAAGAACTGCCCGGCTGGAACGTGATGGTCGGTCCCCGCGAAGCGGTGGATCTGCCTGCCTATATGAAGACCGTGTTGACGTAGGGATCGACCGTAAACTGAGGATCCCCATGGCCGAGCACATCGTCCGATTCGATAACCGTGCCGAGCCCATCACCGTACGGGCGGGCACTCTGCTGGTCGAAGCTGCTCGCCGGTTGGGGGTCGACATCCAGCAACCCTGTGGCGGGCAAGGACGCTGTGGGCGCTGCGCCGTGAGGGTGGAATCGGGCCGAGTGCGGCGTCGCAGCGTCCTCCGTCTCTCCAAGGCCGACGTGGAAGCCGGGTACGCCCTCGCCTGCCAGACCGTCGTCGAGGGTGATGTGTCGGTTGTGGTGCCACCCGTCGAGCAGATTGAGCGTCGGCTCACGACGGATCATGTTGCGCCGGAGGTCGTCGTGCCGGTGGGGTACGACTTCGAGAAGGCGCAGACGATCGGCAGGGTCTTCCTTCGGCTCTCCCCGCCGTCGATGGACGACCAGACCGACGATTGGGCTCGGCTGTGCACGGCGCTGCGCCGCCAAACCGGCATCAATCGGTTACGAGCATCGTTGTCTCAGATCCGCGAGTTGAGTGGGACACTCCGATCCTCCGACTGGCACGTAGGTTTGACCTACGACACTGCAGACGAGCCGCCCGGTACTGCGCGTCTCATCAAGCTCGGCCCCATGGCCGCGGTAGCCTCGGAGCCGCTGTGCGGGCTCGCCATCGATGTCGGCACGACCACTGTCACCGTGTTCCTCGTGGATCTCCTTACCGGTGAGGTGACGGCCCAGTCCTCCGAATACAACCAGCAGATCGCTCGGGGCGAGGACATCATCTCCCGCATCATCTATGCCACCAAGGGAGGCGGTGCCGAGGAGCTGAGGGGACTCGTCCTCGCCACGATCAACGGCCGGATCGCGGCAGTGTGCGGCCGTGCGGACATCGAGCCGGTCGCCATCGTGAAGGCCACGGTCAGCGGCAACAGCACCATGATGCACCTGCTGTTGGGCGTCCCTCCGGAGAGTATCCGTCTCGAACCGTTCATCACACCCATCAACCACCCGCCTCTCCTATCCGCCCGAGATGTGGGCATCACGATGTGTCCGGAGGGAACCGTCGACCTCCTGCCGGGGGTTGCCAGCTACCTGGGAGCGGATATCACCGCCGGCGTGCTCTCCTCGGGCATCCGGTCGTCTGCGGAGACCACCCTCTTCATCGACATCGGTACCAACGGAGAGATCGTGCTGGGCTCGTCGCAATGGCTCGTTTCGTGCGCCTGCTCGGCGGGTCCCGCCTTCGAGGGCTCGGGTGTGGTGCACGGCATGCGGGCCGACCGGGGAGCGATCGAAGAGGTCTGGATCGACGGCCGGAGCTACGAGCCGACCTTCCGAGTGATCGGAAAGGGGCAGCCTCGGGGGATCTGCGGAAGCGGATTGATCTCGTTGGTCGCCGAGATGTTCCTCATCGGCATCCTGGACAAGGGCGGGCACATCGACGAGAGCCTCGCCAGCCCACGGATCCGGCGCGGCGGGCACGGAGCCGAGTACGTAGTGGCCTGGCGAGAGCAGACGGCGGACGGCGATGACATCACCATCACGGCAGTGGACATCGACAACCTGCTGAGAGCCAAGGCCGCCGTCTATGCGGGCTTCAACGTCCTGGCCGACCGCGTGGGCGTCCAACTCGACTCCATCGACAAGGTGCTGATCGGCGGGGCGTTCGGCAAATACATCAACGTTGAAAAGGCTGTGGACATAGGTTTGCTTCCCGATCTTCCCTGGGAGCGTTTCGAGTTCCTGGGGAACACCTCGGTCAAGGGTGCCTATCTTTCCCTGCTGGATCGGGAGATGCGAGCTGAGGTTGCCGGGATCGCCTCGGCGATGACGTACATCGAGCTGTCGGCCGACAACTCGTTCTACGAGGCCTTCACTTCGGCGTTGTTTCTGCCGCACACAGATCTGTCGCGGTTCCCTTCCGTGGCGGCGTCGATCACCTAGGAGGACGCAACCATGTACATCATTGGCGAGAATATCCACATCATCTCGGAGAAGGTGAAAAGCGCCCTGACGGAACGCGACGCCTTGTTCTTCCAAGACTTGGCCGCGGCCCAAGTAGAGGCGGGCGCCCAGGCGCTGGACCTGAACCTTGGGCCGCGCAAGAAAGACTGGGAGCAGGTCTTCCCTTGGATAGTGCAGACCGTAGAGGCGGCCGTCGACGTTCCCCTGAGCCTGGACAGCACCAACATCCGCGGGATTGAGGCCGGGCTGCAGGCGATCACCAAAGCACAACCGATCATCAACTCCACCTCGGCGGAAGAGGGGCGCCTAGAGGAGGTTCCCCTCCTCGCCAAGCAGTACAACGCCAAGTTGGTGGCCCTCACGATGGGCAAGAGCGGGATCCCGGTCTCGGCCGACGAGCGAGTGAACATCGCTATCGAGAAGCTCATCCCCCGGATGGTCGAGATCGACTACCCGGTGCAGGATCTCATCATCGATCCCCTCGTCCTGACGGTGTCGGGATGCCAGGAGTACTGCCCCGAGCTGATCGAAGCAGTGCGAACGGTCCAAGTGGCCTGGGACCCTCGACCGGCGGTCTCGGTGGGGCTGTCCAACGTCTCGAACGCCGTTCCCGTCGAGAACCGATCCCTCATCAATCGCGTGTATTGCGCCATGCTCATGGGAGCGGGCCTGCAGATGATGATCGCCAACCCTTTGGACGAGGAACTGAAGGAGGTGGTCCGCATCGTTGAGGAGCGCGACGCCTCCACGCCGCTCGGCAGGTTGTACGTGGCGATCTCAGATCGCATCGCCGCCATGGAAGACCCGTCCATCGACGATGTGGATCTCGACGACGCCGAGCAGCTCAAGGTGTGGAAGACCGTACAGATCCTGCTCAACGAGGTCATCTATGCCGACTCGTACCTCCAGACGCGCGGGCAGCAAGGAGGTGCATGATGCCGGGCGGTGTGAGCGGCATCCACCTGATGCCGGTCATGTGGGAGGCCGTCGTGCCCCGGGTCGTCACCGAGGCCGGCCTTCTCCCGCCCGACTTCGTCGCACCCGCCGACCACGCGCAACTCATCGCCGCGGACAGCTCAGGAACGAGGGCATGAAGATCGCCATCAGCGGCAGAGGCGGCGTCGGAAAGACGACCCTGTGCGCGTTACTCGCCGACACGTACGCCCAACGCGGCCGAGACGTGCTGGCGGTAGACACGGATCCGTCGCCTTCCCTGGCCGAAGCCCTGGCAGTTCCCGATGACGTCCGGTCGTCGCTTCGCCCCATCTCGGAGATGGACGAGCTGATAGAGGAACGCACCGGCGCCAAACCGGGCGCCTCGGGCGTCTTCTTCACGCTGAACCCACGGGTGGAGGACCTTCCCGACCGCTTCAGCGTCCTGCATAGGGGGGTTCGCCTGCTGGAGATGGGGAGGGTCGAATCCGGCGGTGCCGGCTGCATCTGCCCGGAGAGCGCCATGCTCCGCTCGCTGTTCACACAACTCCTGTTCCGCCACGACGAGGTGCTGCTGCTGGACATGTACGCGGGCGTCGAGCACCTGGGCCGAGCGACAGTCGACTTCGTGGACGCGATGGTCATCGTTGTTGACCCCACACGGCGCAGCCTCACGGCTGCCGACCAGATCGAGAAGATGGCGCGCGACATCGGGCTGACCCGCATCCGGCTGGTGGGCAACAAGGTCCGAAACGACGAGGACCTGGCATTCCTCGAGGACGCAGCGCCGGGAGGGCGACTTCTGGGGCATCTACCCGATGACCCTTCTGCCATCGAAGCCGATCGCCGCGGGGAAGCGATCTACGCAGCGGCGCCGTCGCTGCGTAGAGCAGGCGCTCAGATCGCCGATGCATTGGATCGGCTGGTCGGGAGCGCGGAACCACTGGCAGGAGACGAACGATGACCACGACGATCGCAGTGGCGGGAAAGGGTGGCGTCGGCAAAACCACGGTGGCGGCGATGGTCGTGAAGCATCTGGCGGGCACCCAAGGGCCGGTGCTGGCCATCGATGCCGATCCGAGCAGCAACCTCAACATGCTGCTGGGCCTCAACTTGGAGTCGACGGTGGGAGACATCCGAGAGAGTCTGCTCGCTCAGGTCAGGGGACGGATCCCCGAAAGCGGGAGCTCGGGAGGAGGGTCCCCGGTAGGGATGGCCAAGAGCGAGTACCTCGACTACGAGATCCGGTCGTCCCTGTCGGAGGGCATGGACTTCGACCTCATCGCGATGGGACGTCCCGAGGGTCCCGGCTGCTATTGCGCCGTCAATCACACGTTGCGGCAGGTGATCGATGCCATCAGCAGGAACTACCGCTACGTCGTGGTGGACAACGAGGCAGGCATGGAGCACCTCAGTCGCCGGACGATCCGTGATGTGCAACACCTTCTGATCGTGTCCGATCCGACCCGACAGGGGATCGTTGCTGCCGGACGCATCGCCGCCCTGCGGCATGAACTGGACGTTCGGATCCATCAGGCTCACCTAATCATCAACAGGTTGCGCGGGGAGATGCCGTCCGTGCTCGGTGGCCTGATCGCGCAGCTGGACTCTCCGCTCCTCGGAACCATCCCTGAGGTGCCGGAGATCTCGGATTACGAACTGACCGGCCGTCCGCTGGTCGAGCTGGACGTCGATTCAGCCCTGTACACGACGGTAGCCGGCATGCTGGGAAGAATCCTGTGAGTGGCCACGAGGCGCGCCCACCCGGCCTCGACAGGCTGCGGATTCTGGCCATCATCACGGGCGAGTACGGAAAGCGTCATGTCGCCAACATCCTTCGTCATGGCCCGGCGACCTGGTCGGTGTCGGACTGGCGAGCACCGTCACTGCTTCCACCAGTGATCGATGAGCCGGATGAGTTCGTTCCCGATGCGCTGCCGCCCGCCGACTTGATCCTGTCGTTTGCAGAAACGGCCGCGGTCGCACTCCTGATTCTCGCGGTGGCGCGCAATACCAGGGCGCGCTCTGTGATCGCCGGGGTGGACAACGAAGCCTGGTTGCCGCGTGGTCTGGCCCATCAGTTGCGTAACTGGCTTCGGGAGATGGATGTCGCATGCGTGACCCCCAAGCCGTTGTGCTCGCTGACGGAAACGCACTACGGCGTGCGCCGCGGCGAGCGAGAGCCCTACCAAGATGCCCTGATCTCCGAGTTCGCCCGCCGGTTCGGCAAACCCGAGTTCCTTCTGTCCGTCGACCCCTCGACTCGCACCGTCACCGATGTCGAGGTGCAGCGTGACTCCGTCTGCGGCAACGCACGATTCGTCGCGGAGGGACTGGTGGGAATCTCAACGGACGCCGCCGAACAGGGAGCGGGGCTCTTGCATCATCACTATCCATGCCTGGCGAGCATGGATAGTGACGCGGACTTCAGCGACACATTGATGCACGTGTCCGGGAACGCGATCAGAGACATCGTGGCCGAGCAGGTCCGGCCGTTCAAGACCGTGCACTATGTCGTGCCCGAGACATGAGGCCGCGCTTGTTGACACGCGAATCGTCGCCGGTTGAAGTCCCCCCTCTGACACCAACCACCACCTGCGGGAACGCAAGCGCTGGCCTTCGGTCGCTCTGATCGCGCCAGGCTCCTCCACCTGCCACAGACGCCGCTGCGTGCGGCAGCCAGACGACGGTTCCAAGAGCTGAGGAAGCGAGGTGAATCGATCCGTGAACGAACGCCGTGGAGGACTACGCGATCTGGCAGGCAACGTTGCCGGCGTCCTCGCCCACCCCGTACAGCGAAGAGGACTTCCGCGTGACCCTCTTGCATCGATCTGCGCAACAGACACTGTGGCTTCGCTCCGCCGATAACATGCAACTATGTGCAGCGCAAGCTGTAGTAGGGTCCACGCCCGTGGTGTACGAACGGCCTGAGGGTCGTTGAACGCAAGGACCACCGCGTCATCCTCAACGAGATCTGGTGGAACTCGGAGAGGAGGAGCACGGTGGTCAGGGACAGGATTGA
>Ga0315279_10000573_pt1 | contig 71685 bp, 64 predicted proteins | sample YL17G06_20_MG_FD_203694 | JGI IMG/M metagenome (GOLD analysis project Ga0315279, IMG submission 203694) | Sediment microbial communities from Yellowstone Lake, YNP, Wyoming, USA - YL17G06_20 | ecosystem: Environmental > Aquatic > Freshwater > Lake > Sediment | place: USA: Wyoming | collected...
CACGGGGCTATCCCATCCTTGGAGCCAGGATCCTTGGCAGATCGTTAGCTGGCTTCCGGGAGGGGCTATACCGTGCCGACGTTTCTACCTTTCCAGGATGTCGCTTTTCAGAGGGTTTCTACAGAGCAGATCAAGAATTCGGTCTTCAGAGAGAACGTGAAGGCCCTTAACTCAGAGGTTGTGCTACAACTCGAAGAGCTAAGGGCAATGATCAGAGACAAGGCAAAGGGAATTCCTGAATGACTAGGTCCGGTTGTCACGGTCGTTGATTTCTTGGATGGACTTCACGGCCGGTCTACATCGACTCGAGGACAATATCGCCGTACGCCTGTATGAAGAAGTTCCTGGCTTCCTGGAGTCCCTGCCTGCCATCAGGCGTTAGCTTGTACATCTTCACATTGCCTTCTTTGTAGGATTCCACGAGCCCCTTCCTCTCAAGATTCTTCAAAGTCGGATAGAGTGTCCCAGGATTCGGTCTGTCCGCCTTTCTTTTCGCGATTTCCTTGGCTATCTCTAGACCGTACATCTTCTTCTTCGAGAGGAGATGAAGGATAAGGAAGCTCAGCATCCCTCTCATGTCGCAACAGCCTGGGGCCCTGCAACATTCCACGTCTATCTGAAGGTCTTTCGTTTTCGTTGGCATCTCTGTCGGATATCGTTTCGTTGATACTTAATCTATTGTGTGTTCAATATTGTGTGTCCAATACAACTATATACCCTGAGAGCAATGTCTCTATTGGACATACAATAGTGATGTCTGAAAGGAGAAATGAAGAAGATGACAGGACAATATGCAAAAGCAATGCAATTCCGGAACATTGGACCATATATGAAATACAGATGCCCAAGAGGCAGATGCCTTCCGAAGGAAGCGTTCGAAGGAAGCAAGAAGTATTAGAGGGACCAAGGCTCTGAGGAACGTGAGAGAATGGCGGAAAAGACAAAGCGGTCAGGCAAGGCGAAGCCCAAATCTGCCGGCTACAAACCGAGCGAGGAGGACGTTCGCAAAGCGGTCAGAAAGAGATATGGAGCACTAGCGCTTACTCCATCATCTTGTTGTGGGTCAAAGACCGAGACGATGTGCGGTTGTTCCGAGATCTACCCAAAGGCGGAGATCATTTCGCTACCTAGCGAGGCAGTGGCAGTCAGTGCCGGTTGCGGCAATCCGACCGCGATCGCGAACCTAAAACCAGGGATGACCGTCGTGGACCTCGGCAGCGGAGGTGGCATAGACTGCTTCCTATCAGCGAAGAAGGTCGGTCCCCAGGGCAGAGTCTACGGGATTGACGCAACCCCCGAGATGATTCATCGCGCCCGTAGAACGGCCGAAGAGAACGCCTATGACAACGTCGAGTTCAGGCTCGGCGAGATAGAGCACATGCCTCTAGCTGACCGTGTTGCTGATGTCGTGATCAGCAATTGCGTGATCAACCTCTCCCCTGACAAGGAACAGGTTTTCAAGGAAGCTTTCAGAGTACTCAAGCCCGGCGGAAAGCTGGCTGTATCCGACATAGTTCTGCTCAAAGACCTCCCGGTGGAGGTGGCCAAGGACTTGCGTGCTTGGTCCGAGTGCGTCTCAGGTGCGGTGTCGGAAAAGGAGTACATCGGCGCCATGAAGAAAGCGGGCTTCGGCGACATCAAGGTGCAAGAGCGGGCGATCTACACTCATGAGCAGCTTTCGGACTACCTCAAGGACACGGACATGGGCGGGATATCGAAGGTCGCAGGCATGGATCTTTCCAACATCGTGGCGAGCTACAAGATTAGTGCGGCGAAGCCCAAGAAGTAGCGGCGAGGCATAGCGGCTCGGCTTCTGACTGCCTGATTGTGGCAATCAGTTCGCAAGCGCTGTCGAAAGCTTATATAGTGTCGCGGAGATTGTTGCTTCCGCAACGACTGCCAGACAATCCTAGGCGTTGAATGAAGCACACGCTTTCGCACCGAATCGCGTGTGGTCTTCCGGGCGGATCAATGGGGCGAAGAGGGACTGATGACATGAGATATGCGAGATTGTCAGTGGTCCCCCTTTCGATCCTGATGGCTGCCATGTTCGTTGCTCCAATGGTCAGCATACAAGAGGTCAACCATGCACGTGCCTCGGAGTCCGGAGTGAACTACTGGGGCCTGTCCGAGACTTTCTGGAATGTGACAACTGGTACACACGCCCCCTCAACCTTCAACAACATTACCCTCGTCCAACAGACAAGCACCGATTCCGTGGTGCTGGACGGATGGCTGTGGGAGATGACCAGGACCAGCATGGTGGGCACGGTCGCGTGGTTCTCTCCATCTGGTCCTTCGACCCGCACGAACGACTGGAACGTCTCAGCGGAGATAACGAGGCCCAGGGAGGACAGCTCATACTCATCGATGAACATCTCGACCGCTGCGGGCAACCAGTCACTGATGATATACCTCACTAACGAGAGCGGGGTCATCCTCGCAGGGCTGAGCCTTACGACAGGGTCCAGCTTCGGGGAGTCAATCAAGATCTATGAAGCATCTAGCCTCGCCTGGGCCGAAGTGGCAGATGACATTCTCCCGTCATATCCGCACGACCACGAGACTTACGGCTTCAAGCCCGATCGGTACATCGTATCCTTCTCGCACTTGTCCTCCTCATCCGAAGTTCAGATAATGGTGCGGAACACGGCAATTGGCATCGTATTCGTAGGAAATCTCTCCATCCCAGTACTCGGAGGAGTGGACAATCCCCAGCTGAGATTCGACATAGACAGCGCAGTCGGGAAGTACGTCGTCTACAATGTCGCCGGAGGCTGGATAATCGACAATCTCATGTTCAGATCCGCGTTGTCTAGATACCCGACCATCGAGCCTGTCTACGAGTGCGTGGCAAGACAAGACCCACTATGGCTGGAGGTCAGGGACATCGGCGGGAGCCCGATCATGGATGCAGATGTCACAATAAACGGTACACACGCGGCCTACGATGCGGGTGCTGGCAGATATTTGGTGTATCTGGATCGCGCCGTCGATTGGGACGTCCCGATCCCATATTCGATTGTCGCGGATGGGATGTTGGTCAACGACACGTTGAAGGTTTCAACAACGCCGAACCCAGTAAATGGGGTCAGTATCCCGCGCTGGTGGAACGGTTGGGATTGGGTGACGGTTCTGGGTAAGGATGACTCATCTAACCCGCTCTCGGCCCCGCAGATCTTCTCTGAATTCTACCACCCAAAGACGTCGTACATCAACACAAACTTCGGGGGCAACTCGACAGATGTTCTGGCGACCCAGTCTGAAATTGCGATTCATTTCCCGCACGACTACGCGCTGTGGGGTCACAAGTTCTGGGACGAGTCAGTCGCCAGTGCGGAGACGGGCCATTCGACCTTCGAGAACGCTTATTGGTTCGCGAGCAGGTGGGACGATCCCAGATATGTGGGCAAAGGAGACTCCTACATCTCCATCGCGAACCCCGGTAACTCCGGCTCCTGGGAGCAGATGTTCGCAGAATACGCCAGGGGTACGAGGGTGATGGGAATATCCTCGCAGTTCTACCTCGCAGGCAATAGCTCGCTCATCGGAAGCTACTGGTTGTATGGACCTACTAACTCAGAGCTACCCAGCTGGGGATCTTGGCACCCAAATACGAGACTGGACATGATGGATATGCTCCGTGATCTTAACACCGACACCATCGATCCGAATGAATGGGGCAAAGCCTATTCGATTGCTCAAGCAGCTGGTGTCTTCAGGATATACAATCACTATGCAGTCGCTGACCCCGGATTCCTGCGCTGGATATGCGACAACAAGACGAACCTGTCCTACGAGAACTGGAAGGCAACAGACGGCGAAGTCGCAAGCTATGTCTACGGAAGCAGAAGCACGGATGTCGCCATCAATTCAAGCTCCGTCTACAACCACTGGATATTCGATGTCTCAAGGCGCTCGCCATATGCGGCGGGCTACTGGAACGTTCCGGTCACGGTCGCAATCGACGTCACCGATAAGAACGTCAGCGATGTCGAGATCATCTCGGGTACCTGGGACCTGAAGATGAGCGACGGCTCCCTAAGAGACCTTGAGGGCAACCGTACCATGGATGTCGGGTTCGATATCAGAGGCAACACGTTGTATGTGTCATACTTCTGGAACGAATCGGCGAGCCTGAGGGTGAGCGTCCAGTCGCTAACCAACCCTCGACCTGCGAGTCTGCCTCAGACGGGCGCACTGGCCTGGGACAACTACTCGTGCACGATCCTGTCGACCCCGCCAGACAACGGGACCACCACCTGGACGCTGGCAAAGGCACCGTCCTGGCTCTCAATCGATACGTGCAGCGACACGGTATGTGTGCTCAAGGGATTCCCGAAGGCAAGAGGGAACTACGAGGTCAGTCTGGTCATCTCGGACCTCAACTCCACGGAGTACCTCAACTGGACCATCACCGTTGTCCGACTGAAGTTCGTCGACGGATATGTCAGAGATTCCGGATCCAAACCCCTGCCGAATGTGACGGTCATGGTCACTTTCAGATCCGGACTGGATATCCGATCGATTAAATACAACGTCACCACAGCATCTGGCTACTACTCCGTCACGATTCTTGAGAGCGATTGGAGCTCCAACGACAAGGTCGAAGTGTCCTCGTACCATGACAACGAGACCACACTCAATGTCACGACCGCTAGCGACTATCCTTATCAGGAGGTCGACCTCATGTTCACAGCGGAGGTGCCCGAGTTCAATGCGGTTTTCGGAGCTGTCGGTGTGGCCGCATCTCTCACGCTTATGGCCTGCTACATCATCAGGCGCAGGCGAAGGTAGTGGGCCTTTCAGCCTCTCCTCATCAGAGTCTTCTCCGCGTCCTTGACGACCTTCGAGAGCTCTTTCTCAACGTCCCTGTCGAGCGGCGTGGGCTGGTGCTCCTTCAAGATCTTCCTGACCACGTCCCTGGCAGCATCCTGGAGCGGCCTCACGCCTTCCTTCTTCGCCTTCTCGCTGGAGCGCTTGTCGTAGAGAGTCGAGTTCCTGATCTCTCCCTTCCTCAGGTACTTCATCGTGTGTGGCTGGGCCAGGAAATTGCCCATGTGGCCCACCTTGTCGACGAGGTCCACGGCAAGCGTGTCGTCATCGACATCAATGCCCCTGACCGCCCTGAACACGTCGGCATAGACCTCGTTGTCGACAACCAGCATCTCGTAGCTAGCAGCGTTCTCCCATGCACCGCCGATGCCTGAGAGATTGTCGGCACCTGCGAGGGCGGGAATCATAGCCGCTTCCATCCGCTCGATGCCACTCTGCATGTCGAACATGTTGCCGTCCATCGTGACGCCGTAGACGTCTGCGATCATCTTGTACTTGTGAGCGATCTGAACGGTCGCAGCGGATGCGAGGCCCAGCTCTGGCAGGCCCCAGACGTTCTTGCCGGTTCGCAGGTCCATCATGCTCAATCTCCCCGAGTACTGGATCGGAACCTTGTCCGTTACGGTCTGTACGAGGGCAACTCCTGCAAGCATCTCTGCGTTCTGCTGGGCGAGCCCTCCTGCCAGGGTGATAGGGGCGGTCCCTCCGGATATCGGGCACGGGACGAGATCAACCGGGACTCCATACTCCGCCCCTCTGATTATTACGTCGGCCGCGTGAGCGTCGTACGTGAGCGGGCTGCTGGGCGAACCATAGACGTCGAGGAGCGGTCTCTTCCTCAGCTCCTCCAGACCGCCGGTGACGCATGCCCACATCTTCGCGAGTATGTCGACCGAAGCGACGTTGAGCGCGTAGCCAGAGATGCACTTGCTCGTGTTCTTCATCATCGCTTCCTGGGTCTTGATCACGAGTAGCTCGGGAGGGACATCGGTCGCCACGACAAGGTTCGACACCGAGTGGCAGTATTCGAGCGCGTCCATGACCCTGGTCGCTCGCCCTACGTCCTCAAGCGTAGCTGGCCTATGCTCCCCTGTCTCAAGGTCCATCATCATCGGATTGCCGCCAAGGGCGTGAGCGTACATCGTTTCCCCGTCGAACTTCATGTTGTTCTTCGGGTCTCGAGCGTAGTTCGTCCCGTAGGGCATTATGTGCTTGATCGTCTCCTTCATCAGGCTCCTTGGGAATGTGATGACGTCCTTCCTCGTCTTGTGCGCGACCGCACCTGCCTTGATGAGCCTTCTCCGGGCATCTGCGCTGTCGAACCTGACGCCGGTCTTCTCAAGCATTTTGAAGGACGCTTCCTCGATCGCATCGACCTGGTCGTCAGTGAGCACTTTCAGCCTGAACCTAACCTTCTGGCCTTGCATCTTCTTCGCCTCTGTGGTCTCAGGAACAATAGCCTCGGGACCTTTGGTTGAATGGCCTTATGGCAAGCCCTTACAAATACGTGTTGATGGCTCGCTTCGCTTGTCTGGTCACGAAGATTTTCTCGAACGCCGGGGAGGTTTGGAGGCGATCTTCTTGACGCTTCTCCTTCGCGAGTTTCGCGCGGGTGGAAGATGGATGGCGAACTTGCAACTGTCGTCGCCCTGCAAGACTGATTCCAAAAGATCTACTCGAACGGGTTTCTCTAGGATGCCCTCCCAGAGAGATTTGTACCATCCGGCGCCGCAGTAGCAGAAGGTCGGAGAGATGTTCTCTGTAGGATTCCTTATCAGTTCCTTGACCAGAGCGCAGTGGCAGTAATGATACCGTTTCTCCGTCTTGTTCTTGGCCTTCTTGAATCCCTTCGGGTCGAACGGTATCTTCCTGACATAGATCACATTGCCCTTCTTCTCAGGGTACTCGTAGAATGAGAGGCCGAACCATGAACTGTCTTTGTGCATCTTCTTTATGAGACTCTCGAGATCTCCCGACTCTGCAAGCTCCTTCTTCATGGCGTTGATCTTTCTCTTCGGAAACTTGTGTGAACACCCTGCCATGATATCGGCTCTGTCTTTCTGAGGGGCGACCTTGTCTAGCTCCCTCATTGCGCAGCATATCCATTTGGCCTTGTCCAGAGAATTCACATCGCTGCGCGCGACCCCCGATCCGCGCATGATCTTATTCTTCGCTTTGGAGCCGACGGAACGGGTCAGGCTCTCGTCTAATTTGTCCACCCAGTACATGATTCGATTCCCTCATCAACTCTTGATCCTTGTCGCGAGGTTCGCAATCTTTTTCCCGAGCTCTTTGCATGATTCGATCTCCGTCTTGTTTGGAGCCTCGACCGCGGTGGCACCGTAGTGCTTGTCGTCGAACCTGCCCTGGACTATCATCCCGTGAATCAGCATGGAATGAAGTATCGAAAGCAGTGCCGTCTCCGCTCCGCAGGCGGTGCCCCCCGAACTCGTGAAAGCTCCGCCCGCCTTGCCCTTCAGCTTTCCGTGAATCTTTGTCGACTTGTCGATGAAATCCTTCAGTTTGCCTGACATATCACCGTAGTATGTGGGAGTGCCGATGATGATTCCGTCAGCGCTCAGCAGGTCATCCAAGGACGCCTTGTCGACGTTCTTGAGAACGACCTTGATGCCGGGGACCTGTTCGGCTCCCTCGGCAACCGCCATCGCCATCTTCTCGGTGTTACCGGTCCTAGAATCATAGACCACAAGTACTTGTGTCATCCGTGCCACCTGTTCCAACAGAGAGTTGGATGCACATGCCTGTATTTGGGCTTTGTATATCTGACGGTCGGCATCGCCGCAAATAACATATCCCACCTTGTTTTAACCCGGACTGGAAACGCACTGTTTTGGTCTGTCTGGTGATGTCTTGAACAGCAACAATGGGAACGGGAAGAGCAGGCACTACGCTACATTTGTGCTGCTGTGGTGATCTCCCGGAACTCACACCCAGTCATGCAACCAGGCGGCGTCATAGAGATCATCCCAGGCGACATCGCTTACAAGATGATCTTCATTGCCTCAGCGGTCGTGATGTTCTTGGGAGTGGTTGCCTCTCTCTTCTTGTCGAACAGGGAGGTGCATGGTGAAGGCGAGAAGTAAATGGTGCAGGAACGAGTAGTAGCGTCCGCGAAAAGACGACGACCCTATTGCTTCTGAACGGACAACCAGCTCTGCGCGCCCTTCTTCAGATATTCCTTGACGACGATTCTCGCGGCCTCACGGACCGCTTCCTCGCTGGTGTGCTTCGGCTTCCACCCGAGCTTGGCCATCTTCTTGTTGTCCAGAAGGAAGCGTGGGACGTCTCCTTTCCACCCGCTCTCTCCTCCCGTGTACCTTATCTTGACATTCTTGAGACGCGTCTCTTCCAGGAGGATCTCGACGATCCGCTTGACCGTTATCTGGTCCGAAGCGCCGAGGTTGAAGTAGTTCAGCCGATCCTTGCCGTGCTTGAAACCGTATATCATGCCGTCGACGCACTCCTCGGCGAGCATGTATGATTTCTTCTGATTGCCGTCTCCGAGCACCTCGAGGACCTTCTTGTTCTTGTTTAGCTTTTCCACGAGGTCGTACAGTATCCCGTGGGTGCTCCTGTGGCCGACCACGTTCGCGAACCTGAATATCCAGCTCTTGATGCCGTAGAGCTCGGTGTACGCTGAGACCAGCCCTTCGCATGCCAGCTTCGACGCGCCGTACAACGAGATCGGAAGGCAAGGGCCATAATCCTCTGGAGTCGGGAACACCTTGGCTCGGCCATAGACAGTCGACGTGGACGAGAATACGTAAGTCTTGATATCGTTCCTTCGGGCGCATTCGAGGGTGTTGTATGTCGCAATCGTGTTCTGCTCGAGATCCACCATCGTCGACTCGGTGCCCTTCCGTATGTCCGGATTCGCGGCGATATGCCAGACGCTCTCGTGTCCCCGCATCTCACGGGAGAGGGTGCTCACGTCGAGCAGGTCGGCTTTGACGAACCTGAAGTACTTCTCGCCTAGGTGCTCTGAGATGAACTCTTCCTTTCCCGTACTGAGATTGTCGTACACGGTGACACTGTTCCTCTTGGCGAGCCTCTCGACGATGTGACTGCCTATGAATCCTGCACCACCGGTGACGAAGTATGTCACGGTCGAAACCCTCCTGAACAGATACGTGGCCTGATTGGGTGATGGGAGGAACCCCCTCTCCTATATTCCTTCCTGCGAACTGCCACAATACGGTTATCTTCCAGTACCTGTATCCCTCCTCTCAATGCTCGTATCGGTGGTCGTGGGCACCCGCCCTGAGATAATCAAGATGGCACCAGTCTACTTCGCCCTGAAGAAGACCAAGCTGCTCCCGAGACTGGTGCACTCAGGCCAGCACTACGACTACAAGATGTCGAAAGTATTCTTCGAGGAACTCGAGCTGCCGGAGCCGGAAGCGTTCCTGGGCGTGGGCTCGGGTTCGCCTGGTCAGCAGACGGGCGACGCCATCATCAAGTTCGAGAAGGAGTTCGAAGCGTCCAAGCCGGCTTGCGTCCTGGTCGAGGGCGACACGAACACTGTTCTCGCAGGCGCGATCGGCGCGATGAAGAGACACTTCAGAGTCGGCCATGTGGAGGCCGGCTTGAGGAGCTACGACTTGCGGATGCCGGAGGAGCTGAACCGCAGACTGACCGACCACGCATCCAACTTCCTGTTCGCGCCTACACAGGACTCCGTCAAGATACTCAAAGGCGAGGGCGTCTGGGGCAAGATATTCAAAACGGGCAACACGGTCATAGATGCAACCATGGTCTACACTCCGAAGGCTCTGAAGAACCCGAAGGTCATGTGGGATGTGCCGTGGGGCAACTACGCTCTGGCCACCTTGCACAGGGCCGAGAACGTGGACAATCCGGAGACTCTCGATCACATCGTGAAAGTCCTGACGGGCTCTCCCTACCCCGTCGTGCTCCCGCTCCATCCAAGGACCGACGCGCGGCTCAAAGAGCACAATCTCAAGGACAGGCTCGAGAAATCGAACAACGTCAAGCTGCTGCCTCCCTCTGGCTACCTCGACATGCTCGTGCTCATGAAGAACTCCAAGTTCATCATCACCGACTCCGGAGGCATACAGGAGGAGGCTACGTCCCCGGTCATGAAGAAGACAGTCTTCGTGATGCGGAAGAGCACTGAGCGGCCTGAGGCGGTCAGAGCCGGATACTGCAGGGTCGTCGGAACAGATTCGAAGAAGGTGCTCAGGGAACTCAACAGATTCGTCGACAATCCGAAGGTGTCGTTCAAGCCCTGCCCGTACGGAGACGGCAGTGCTGGGACTCGTATAGCCAGCGCGCTCAGGAAAGAGCTGACAAGATAGCGGTCCGTTTCTCGGACGAGCATCGCCATGAAGGCCTTAAATAATCACATTGCATCGGTCTCTACCATGCCTGGCCCATTGCGCATAGTCTTCTCCAGCCATCCAGCGGAGTGGGTCCAGCTCAACATGTTCGACACACTCAGGGAGATGGGAGTCGATCTGATCGTTCACGACTGGGGCAAGGACTACAACTTCCACGGGACGGATTGGATGGAATTCCAGCGCAAAAGATTGAACCAGGACTTGCTCCAACTCGTTCAGAGAGAGCACAAGAAGGCGCCTATCGACCTGTTGATCACTTACTACTGGGGGAAGCACACCGACGGGAAGGTCATAGACGCCATCCGCGACCTCGGCATCCGCTGCGTCAACTTCGGCTGCAACAACCTGCACCAGTTCCACATCGTCAAACCCTTGATCGGACACTACGACTACCACTGGGTGACCGAGAGGGATGCTGTGAAGATGTTCACAGATGCTGGAGGAGCTGTGGTGAGGGTCCAGCAGGGCGCGAACCCGAAGCACTACTCCCCAGTCAAGCTGGAGAGGAGGTACGACATGACTTTCACCGGGTCCTGCTACGGGGATCGGATCGACATCTTCAGCAAGATCGCGAGGGCAGGCCTCGACTTCCACGTGTTCGGGTTCAGATGGCGCGACAAACGGTCGTTCCACAGGGTCATAGGCGAACAGTTGGTCCCGTGGAGGATCTTCCACAAGTACCAGGGCGTGGGGCTCGAGAACGGCAAGGAGGAGCTCACCAGACAGTGTCTCGAGACAGAGCACCTGGTGCGAAGGCTCGGCGGGCTGGGATATGAGAGATTCCCAGGCATGGTGCCGGCTTTCTCTCCGTTGCTTCACCCGGGCATTACCTTCCAAGACATGGTCCGGCTGTTCTCTGAGAGCAGGATATCGATGGGCTTCTCCGCATGCGGAAGCCCCTCGGACATGCGCAAAGGGCGGCTCGTGCAGGTCAAGCTGAGGGATTTCGAGGCGCCCATGAGCGGCGCCCTGTTGTTCACCGAGTACCAAGAGGAGCTCAAGGAGTTCTTCGAGATCGGAAAGGAGATCGTGTGCTACCACGATGCGGAAGACCTGATCGAGATGGCAAAGCATTTCTTGGCCGAGCCTGAGGAGGCGGAAAGAATCAGGGTCGCTGCCAGGACTCGCTCGCTCAGAGACCACACATGGCAGAAGAGATTTGAAGAGCTGTTCGCGAAGCTGAAGATTCGGACTGCCTGACAGTCCATGGGTTTGGCGAGGAATTGGTGTCGCTCTACTTCGATGCGACGTAGACGACCGTGTACGATATCCGAGGGAATCCGTTGCCAAGGCGCGAGAAGAGAACGTCGTACACTTCTCCGATCCCTAAGAATCTGAACGGACCTCTGATGTATGGCAGATCGATCGTCTGCCCTTTCGCGTCGTGCATGAGCCTGAACCCCTTGGATGAAAGGAGTGCGACCATTTCGTCGTGTGTGAACTCCCGTACGTGGTAGATGTTCTCCGCGACCATCTTGGGAGGGATTGGGATCCTCAGCAGCTTGTTCTTCAACCAGTTGATGAGATGGGCGGGATTCGGAGAAGACAGGACAAGAACGCCTCCCTTCTTGAGCGTCCTATGGCATTCGGATAGGAACTTGTCCGGCTCGGTTAGGTGCTCGATCATCTCGAAGGCCGTCACCATATCGACGCTCTCGTCAGCGAGCGGGATGGAGGGCGCCGTTGCCATTACGAACTCGGGACCAGGGTAGGACTTCCTCGCAAACCGAAGCGCCGCCGGAGAGATGTCGAGCGCCACTACGTTCGCTTTCGTCGAGAGTATGGCGGCTCCGTACCCAGTCCCGCATCCTATGTCGAGCACTGTTCCGTGCGCCTTTCTAGCAGTCCCAGAGTATCTTGAGATGTGTTCGAACCGGGCCAAGAACTTGCCTCGATGCAGAAGGTCCTCCCTTTCGCCCGCAAGCCCCTTGTCCCCATCGGGGACTTCCATGTGCCCATCCGTCGCGTCCTCAGTGAGCCTTCTGCGCAGGTCCGGGGGAAGCATCTCGGCGATTATTCTCGCTCCGAACCGTCCCTCTTTCTTCACGGCCAGGCCAAACAGGGTGAGCGCTATTAACCTTGACGGTCGCGCCCCAAGAATTCTATTCGGCTCGGCGTAGGCTTAAGATATGTCCGGTTTCTTACGGTCCGTTGTAAGCGAGAGGAGTGAGATGAAGAAAGCGCTGATAACGGGCATAACGGGTCAGGACGGATCGTACCTCGCGGAGCTTCTGCTTTCCAAAGGCTACGAGGTGCACGGGATCATCCGAAGGGCGAGCACATTCAACACCTCGAGGATAGACCACATCTACAGTGACTACCACCAGGAGGGGATCCGGCTCTTCCTCCACTATGGCGATCTTTCCGATTCGGAACAGATATCCAACATCGTGTACAACATAGAGCCCGAGGAAGTCTACCACCTCGGCGCCCAGAGCCATGTCAGGGTCAGCTTCGACACGCCGACCTACACAGGAGAGGCCACTGGTCTGGGCACGACGAGGATGCTCGAGGTCATCAGGAGGAGCAAGCTGCCCATCCGCTTCTATCAGGCCTCCAGCTCCGAGATGTTCGGCGCTGCGAAACCTCCTCAGAACGAGGAGACCCCGTTCGAGCCCCGGAGTCCCTACGCATGCTCGAAGGTCTACGCCTATTGGATGGTCAGGAATTACAGGGACGGCTACGGCCTGTTCGCCTCGAACGGCATATTGTTCAATCACGAGAGCCCGAGGAGAGGGCAGACATTCGTGACACGGAAGGTCACGAGAGCCCTCGCTGGAATAATGGCCAAGAAGCAGGACGCTCTCTATCTGGGCAACCTAGAAGCCAAGAGGGACTGGGGCTACGCCCCTGAGTACGTCGAGGCCATGTGGTCCGTGATGCAGCAGAAGAAACCGGGAGACTGTGTGATCGGGACAGGCGAAACACATTCCGTGCGCGAGTTCGTCGAGGATGCCTTCAAGTACGCGGGTCTTGACTCCGGCAAGTACGTCAAGATCGACAAGCGCTATTTCCGGCCCACTGAGGTCGACTACCTGGTCGCAGACACTTCCAAGGCGAAGCGTGAGATCGGGCTCGACATCAAGATCAAGTTCTCAGACCTGGTCAAGGTCATGGTGGATGCCGACATGCGCATCTCGGGGCTCAAGCCGATTGGCGAGGGCGACATGTTGCTCGCGAAGAAGTTCCCAAGCAAATGGTGGATGGCGGATTGAGATGGGATTCTGGGGCGGCAAGCGAGTGCTCGTCACCGGCGCAGCCGGCTTTCTCGGGTCGTTCGTGCTCGACCAGCTCGAGAAGAGCGGAGCGGACCGGTCGAAGATACGGGCATGGGACCTGAAGGACGCGGACCTTCGGAAGTGGGACAGTTGCGTCAAGGCGGTCAAGGACATCGATGTTGTGATCCATCTCGCGGCGAGGGTGGGCGGCATCGGACTCAACCGGGAGATTCCGGGGACTTTGTTCTACGAAAACGCCATGATGGGCATCCAGCTGATCGAGGCCGCGAGGGAAGCCCGCGTTGGCAAGTTCGTCGCATTGGGCACCATATGCGCGTACCCGAAGTTCACGCCCGTGCCGTTCAAAGAGGACGACATCTGGAACGGCTACCCCGAGGAGACGAACGCTCCTTACGGGCTGGCGAAGAAGATGCTGCTGGTCCAGTCGCAGGCCTATCGGGCGCAGTACGGGTTCAACTCGATCTACCTTCTGCCGGTCAATCTGTACGGTCCTGGGGATAACTTCGACCCAAGGAGCTCGCATGTGATCCCGGCTCTCATACGCAAGTTCGCGGAGGCGAAGGAGAAGGGCAGCAAGAAGGTTGAAGTCTGGGGCACGGGGAACGCATCTAGGGAGTTCCTCTATGTCGCGGATGCTGCCGCGGGGATATGCCTGGCGGCCGAGAAATACAACGGACCGGAACCAGTCAATCTCGGGGCGGGATTTGAGATCAAGATCAAAGATTTGGTCGAGCTGATCTCACGGCTGATGGAATTCAAGGGCGAGATCGTATGGGACAAGACCAAGCCGGATGGCCAACCCCGGAGGATGCTGGATGTCTCGAGAGCGGAGAAGCTCTTCGGGTTCAAGGCGAAGACGAAGTTCGAGGACGGCCTGAGAATGACGATCAACTGGTATCTAGCGCACAAGAAAGGCATTCCCTGAACGAATGGACTCGTCAGGGATGGATACATTCTTTAGAGCCATTCCCGATTAGCAACTCGCATGAGCTTGACTATCTGCATGGTTGTCGTCACGAAGGACCGCGAGGACGAGGTCAGGCGATTGCTGGTCTCGGTTGCTGCCCAAGTCAAGGTTCCTGACAAGATAGTGTTCGTGGATTCCTCTGATTCATCTCACTTGAAGGAGGCGGCTGCTGAGACACTGAAGGACAAGTGCCCTCCCGTCGAGTTGGTCCAGCGCAAGTGCACGCTGCCGGAGGGAAGGAACCTCGGAATCGATAGGTGCAAGTGCGATCTGGTATCGTTCATCGATGACGACGCGGTCCTGGACTCCCGCTACTTCGCTAGTATCGAGACCTTCCTCGGGAGCGACTCTTCAAAGGCAATCGCGGGGGTCGAGGGAGAGATCACGAACATGTACAGAACCTCCGTCGGGATGCACTCATTCTGGTGGGCGTTCAACGCGCTCTTCTACCTGTCCTATCCCGGCAAGGGGACATACCGACGCTCGGGAGCCCCGAGGCCGCTTCTTCGTTCCCCAGCGCCTGCGCAGGTGCAGATCCTGTCCGGCTCGAACATGACCATCAGGCGCGAGGTGCTCGAGAAGATCAGATTCGATGAGGAGCTCAGAGGGGGTGGCTGGAGAGAGGACCTAGACTTCTCGATAAGAGTCTCCAGGGAGCATAGGTTGTTCCATCTACCCTACGCAAGGATGCAGCATGTCGTGTCGGATAAGTCCAGATTGAGCCAATCACGATTCCCTGCGGCGAACCTCGTCAATCACAGGAAGATCTTCTCAAAGAACTTCGACAAGGACACCAGGTCTCGGCTCGCGTTCAAGATATCGGAGCTGGGCATGCTCCTCCACTTGGTCTTCGACCGTCAGGTCAACGCGATCAAGCCGTTCGTCCAGGAGCTTCTCCGAGGTGACGGGAGGGCCAAGGTACTGTTCGTTCACCCAAAGATGTCCACTTTCATCCAAACGGATTTGGATCTTCTGAAGAAGCATTTCGATGTGCGCGTGCTCGACATAGGCTCCAAGAAGAGGAGCCTTGGAGGAATGCTCGGGGCGATGTGGGAGTTGTTCCTGGGGGTGCTCTGGTCGGATCTCACATACTCGTGGTTCGCAGAAACCCACGCGAAATGGCAGGTACGGTGCTCGAGGTTGTTCGGCAAGCCGTCGATCGTGGTCGTCGGCGGCTACGAAGTCGCGAAGCTCCCGGAGATAGGCTACGGGTCCTTGCTGAACCCAGCGAAGGCGAAGATGGTGAAGTACATCCTTTCACGAGCAGACAGGATTCTCCCGGTCGACGAGTCCCTCAGGGTCAGCGCTATGAAGAACCTGGGAGTCGACGGGAGGAACATGCGGGTCGTCCCTACAGGCTACGATGATCGGAGATTCATACCCTCCGGGGTCAAAGAGGAGCTGGTTCTGACAGTCGCGATCTACGGCGATTGGCAGAGGGCACAGGTTAAAGGCCTCGACACGTTCGTGAAGGCGGCCGCGCTCCTGCCCCGTGTCAAGTTCATAGTGGTCGGAGGGAGCGGAGAAGGCGCGGACAAGCTGAGGGGGACCGCGTTGTCGAACGTTGACGTTGTCGGGCCTGTCTCACAAGAGGAGATCGTCAGGCTGTATCAGAGAGCGAAGGTCTATTGCCAGCTCTCGAGGCAGGAGGGTCTCCCGAATGCCGTTTGCGAATCGATGCTGTGCGAGTGCGTTCCTGTCGGCTCGCGCATTCCCGGCATTGAGAGGGCTGTCGGAGAGACTGGCTTTCTCGTCCCCGTTGGCGACCATCAGGCGGCTGCGGATGCCATTCGGAAAGCCCTGGTTTCGAACAAGGGAAAGGACGCTAGGAATCGCATCAAGGAATTGTTCTCTCTTGGGAGGCGCGAGAAGGCGCTCCAGGATATCGTTCGTGAGCTTCTGGAATGACCATCTGGTGCGTTCCGGCAATCCTCTTATAGCTCTAGGCTGATGGCACCGCCGGGTCCGAACGATATGTTTAGGCACGGCGGTCCGAAGAAATGGTTCATGCTGCAGATGTGGAGGATTCAGCAGGTCTCCCAGCCCATCAGCCTGGCAATGCTCGCGCTCACGCTCTCCTTGACGGTGTGGAACTACGTAAAATGGAGGCCGGTCTTCAACAATCCCTGGTCTGGCATATTGATCATCCTGCTCTCTCTCGTAGCGGCGATATGGGTTTCGTCCATCCTCTGGGACATAAGGTTCAGGATGTGGCGCGAGCAGACGACCGTGCTCATGGAGCGAAACCCGTACGCGAAGGAGAAGATGGCCGCGAAAGAGGTCGCCCTGTACAAGCTCACCTGGCTCCCCGTGATGGACAGGCTGGCGAGGGACGATCCGAAGGTAAAGGAGGCTGCGGACATCCTTAGAGCATGGATCAAGAAGGCCGAGGATCTCGACCCCATCCTGCGACATGACCTCGAAGATATCGAGAAACACGTAGGCGCGAAGTAGCGCTTTCAGCTCTTGGATCTATGCCGCAATGTCTAGGCTGGAGAGAAAGGCATCCACGATCTTGGCTATCCTCGCGCTGGCGCCCGACGGGCCGAATATCTTGGGGCGATACTTTGGCGGGGAGAAATTCTTGATCGCATCCTGGATTTTGGCTTGGTCGGCTCCCACGAGTACGTTCCAATTCGCGGTCACCGTTTCTACCCACTCGGTCGTGTCCCTTAGCGTGATGCAAGGCACTCCCAGAAGATACGCCTCCTTCTGAACGCCGCCGGAATCTGTGATCACACGAGCGGCATTGGACTGGAGCCAAATCGTGTCCATGTGCCCCAGGGGCTTTGTGACGATGATGTTCTTGGGTATCTTGCTCTCGAGACCATGCTCCTTGATAGCGTTGGCCGTTCGAGGGTGAGCGGGAAACACGGTTGTGACACCGGACGCGCCTATCGCGTTCATGATGCCTTCGAGGTTCTTCTTCGCGTCAGTGTTCGCTGGACGATGGACCGTCAACAGCTGGAACTCGTTCCTTTTCAAGTTGAAGAGCTGCATCGCTTTGGAATGTCTCTCGGCGGCTTTCTTGCTCTCTTCCAGAGCGTCGACCATGACGTCTCCCACGACATGGACTCCTTCTGTTATTCCCTCTCGTTTCAGGTTCTCCTTGGAATTGTCGGTCGGACAGAAAAGGAGTTTGGCGAGATGGTCCGTTAGGACTCGGTTCAACTCCTCGGGCATGGTCGTGTCGTAGCTCCTAAGGCCCGCCTCAACGTGCGCGACCGGAATGTTGAGCTTGGCGGCTGCAAGGGCTCCTGCGAGAGTGCTGTTCGTGTCACCGAAGACTATCGCCAGACGCGGCAGCTCGGCCACCAGGACCTTCTCGAGCGCGATGAGCATCCTGCCCGTCTGCTCGCCGTGATCAGCAGAGCCAATCCCGAGGGAGTGGTCCGGCTTTGGGATCCTGAACTCCGTGAAGAAGTTGCCCGCCATCTCCTGGTCGTAGTGTTGTCCTGTGTCGATTAGGACCTCTCTGTGCTTCTTGCGTATCTCTCTCGAGAGCGGGGCCAGCTTTATGAACTGCGGTCTTGCGCCCACGATCGATGCGATTTTCATCTGCTTCCGACCTAGACAAGTGGTTTCCACCACTGCTGGTTCGCGAGATACCAGTCGACGGTCTTCTTGAGTCCATCCTCGAACTTCATCCTGGGCTTCCACCCCATCTTCCTGATCTGGTCCCAGTTGAGAGAGTACCTGAAGTCGTGTCCGGGTCTGTCCTGGATGTACTCGATCAGGCTCTCGGGCTTCTTCATGTGCTTCAGGATGAATCTCGCCACATCGATGTTCGGGACCTCGTTCCCGGAACCGATGTTGACTATCTCCCCGGCCTTGGCCTTCTGGAGGACGATGTCTATCGCTCTGCAATTGTCATCGACGTGCAGCCAGTCTCTTACGTTCGTGCCTTTTCCATAGATCGGGAGCGGCTGGTCCCTGAGGGCCTTGATGACGAGCACGGGTATGAGCTTCTCGGGGTACTGGAACGGTCCGTAGTTGTTCGATGAGCGAGTGACCACGACATCGAGCCCGTAGGTCCTGACGTACGAGCGTGCGAGTAGCTCTCCCCCGGCCTTGCTCGCCGAATACGGCGATGATGGGTCGAGTATGTCGACCTCGGAGAACGAGCCCGAAACGGTGGAACCGTAGACCTCGTCGGTCGATATCTGGACGAACTTCTTCACGTCCGTCCTCCTCGCCTCTTCGAGGAGCGTGAATACGCCCAGGACATCCGTTCTCACGAAGTCCTCAGGGGACGTGATGCTCCTGTCGACATGGCTTTCTGCGGCGAAGTTGACTACGTGCTCGCACCCGGCCATGGTCTTCTTGACTGCTTCCTTGTCGCAGATGTCCCCCTTGACGAATGTGATCTTGTCCTTGACCTGCTCGAGGTTCTCGAGCCTGCCCGCGTAGGTGAGCTTGTCGAGCACTACTATCTCATTGTTCGGATGCTCCTTCAGCATGTGCCTCACGAAGTTGCATCCGATGAATCCAGCGCCGCCTGTGATGAGCGTCCTCATAGCCTACACCTTCCTTCTCCACATGTAGCCTATCGACGGATCGTTCCATTCGAGCCTGTACTCGTCCGGCTGCTTGTAGTTGTACAGTTCGGTCGGAGTGTTCACGACCCAGATCTCGTTGCCATCCAGCGGGGTGAATCCGTGGTACACGAACGGAGGGATCACGATGAACTTTGGCTCCTTCTCCCACACCTCGATCTCTTGAACAACGCCTTTGGTCTTGGACTTCTCCCTGGAGTCGTAGAGCCCGATGAGCGCGTTGCCTTTGAGAGGAACGAAGTGGTCCCACTGGAGCTTGTGATAGTGCCAGCCTTTGATGACACCAGGTTTGCAGGTCGTCAAGTACGTCTGCCCGAACTTCTTGAACTCCGGCCAGTCGCTCCTGAAGATTTCCATCAACCAACCGCGGTCGTCGACGACACGCTTGAGATTCTTGACAACTACGCCGTCGACTGCTCCGAGTCTCACTGTCATTGCATCGACCAAGAAAAGACTCACGCCATATTAACTTGTCTCAGAGCCTTTATCCAGTTCCTCCGCTGCGCAGACAGCCTCAACCCATCACGTCCAAATAGGTTGGATCTGCATCGAAATCCCAATAGAGTAAGATGCGGTTTCGTTTCATGAGAAGCGGGGCTCCCCCTCAGTTACGCACAACGGGATTCTTGGCAGCATTCAGCGTGATCTCTAGTAGATCACGACAATGTCTTTCGGGCGAACAAAAAGAACATGCGTGCCGGAGAGTCCAATTCTGCCAGATTCAAGACGCTCAATAAGCTCATCGTGGTCCTTATCGGAGTCGACGATTTGCTTGTTCCTGACAGCCACCCACTTATTGAGGTGCGTCCTGCGGAGGTCGTCAAGGTTGTCATAGAACCAGAGTCGGTCGTTCGCGTAGTCTTCTATGCCTTTCTGGAACTCCTCGAATGTCATTCCCCATTTCTTGTCGTCCCAGTTTGAAGAACTCATCTCATCCACCATGCGATTAGAGGACGTGCCAGGCTAATCACGCTGCGCGCTACTTGTAACTGGAGCTTTGTCTATTTCAGCCTTTGCGGGATTTCACGAAAAGGCTCTTAACCCTCGAAGCGCTCCCTTGCCTTGTTCAAATCGAGGGTTCCAGTGTCCGGAAAGAAGAAGCTCTTGATAGTGGGTGCATCCGGTCTTCTCGGAAGTAAGATCATGTTCCAAGCGTCATCGAAGTACGATGTCGCAGGAAGCTACAACCCACAGGTTGACGGCAAGAGCGCATGGCGGCTGGAACCTCTTGATATCGGTTCCAAGGAAGAGGTCGAGAAGCTCTTCGAGAAGGTGAAGCCCGAGGTAGTCATCCTGTGCGCAGCGATGACGAATGTCGACGGATGCGAGAAGCAACCGTTGATAGCGAACAGGGTCAACGCGACAGGTCCAGAGCTTGTGGCCAGATCGTGCAAGAAGATGAACACAAGGCTCGTTCATGTCTCCACTGACTACGTCTTTGATGGAGCGAAGATGAGGAAGTACACCGAGGATGACATACCCCGTCCGATATCGGTCTACGGCTCGACCAAACTCGCCGGAGAGAAGGCGGTGCTATCCACGTTGCCCGATGCTGTCGTGGCCCGCCCGGCCGTGCTCTACGGTTGGAATCCGTTGGAGGACAAAGACAATTTCGTGACCTGGGTCATCAAGAGGATCAGGAAGGGGGAGAGGGCGACCCTGTTCGAGGACCAATGGATATCGCCAACGTTCGCGGACGATCTCGCGAAGACTCTTCTCGAGCTGGCGGGTATGAATGCGAAAGGCGTATGGCACGTGTCGGGTCCAGATTGTCTGGACAGGCCCACGTGCGGCCGCATGATCGCGAAGGCTTTTGATCTGGATGAGAAGCTTGTGGTTCCTGCGCCCTCGAGCTCGGTATCGTTGCCTGCCAAGAGGCCGAAGTACTCATGCTTGGACGTGTCCAAGGCCGAGAAGTTGCTCGGCAGGAAGATGATGTCCTTCGAAGAAGGACTCAAGACAATGAGGAAGCAAGAACTGAAGAAGAGATAGCGAGTCCTCCCGAATGGGAGTCTATTTCTAATGTTCTCGCATTCCTGCTCTTCAAGCGAGGCCCGTCATGCGAGGGATCAGGTGCAGTCCGAGGTTCAAGGTGCTCACGGACGAGCAGGTCGATGCGATACACGAAGCTTCGCTGTCAATCCTTGAGAGGACCGGCATCCGGTTCGATAGCGAGAATGCAAGAAAGAGGCTTCTGAAAGCTGGTGCTTCGAGTCATTCAACTAGAAAAGGCGTCATCACATTTCCGAGAGCTCTGGTTGAGGAAGCGCTCAGGAAGGTGCCCAAACACGGCACATACTACGCGCGAGACCCGAAGCAGGACATCGTGTATGATGGAGAGCACATGTTCCCGTACGCCGGAGGAGGCGACCCGAAGATCCTCGACCTCGAGACAGGTCGGTCGCGACTGTCGACCTACGCGGACGTGGAGATGGCTGCTCGATTGGGCGACGCGCTTGAGCAAGACAGCTACGCGTCCAGCCTTGTGATGGCCAACGATTTCCCATCGGGGCTGGTCGTCCCGAAGACGATGGAAGCGACGATGAGGAACTCGGCCAAGGCGGTGGCAGGGTACGCTCCCAACAAGGAGACGGTGGAAGTCCTCGTGGAGATGTGGTCATGTGTCTCAGGAGGGGCCGAGGAGCTCAGGAAGCGGCCGCTCTTCAGCCTGTCCAGCTCGCCCAGCAGCCCGCTCACTTATGGCGAGAACAACTGCGAGGTTCTGATCAGGAGCTTGGAGTGCGGGACACCGTTCTCCCCGGTGCCATGTCCGATATGCGGTGAGACAGGGCCTATGACTCTGGCCGGTGGCTTGGCGCAGCAGAATGCGGAGATACTCGGCGGATTGGTGCTCATGCAGACGGTCGACTCGAGTCTGCCAGTCATGTACTCGGGCAGAGTGTGCATCATGGACCCGCGCTCGGGAAGGGACCTGTGGGGAGTCCCAGAAGAGGCTCTGGTCAGCGTCGCCATCGTACAGCTCGCCCAGAAGTACGGGATGATATCCGACACGTCCGGCATGGCCTCCGACATGACGAGGTGGGACATGCAAATGGGGCTCGAGCTCATGATGACAGTTCTGCCACCGGCGTTGGCAGGGGTAGAGAGCATATCAGGCATCGGCGGTGGCTGGGAGGGTGCCAGCAGCCTGGAGATGATGGTGATCGGCAACGAGATCTTCGAGGATCTGTCCAGGTTCATGCGCGGGATCGATGTAGATGACGGCAGGCTTGCCGTCGGCTTGATCGACAAGGTGGGGCACATGGGCAACTTCCTCGCGCAGGCACACACATTGGAGCACGTGCGCAATGAGGAGGTCCGGATATCCTCCTTGTGGGACAAACGCACATCGGACCGGGCTGCCAAGGAAGGCTTCAGACCGATCCAAGAGGCCGCGAGGGAGCGTGTGAAGGAGATACTCGACGAGCATGTTCCGGACCCACTTGACAGAGATGTCGAGAAGGCGGTTGGGCAAGTGCTCAGGGATGCTCGGAAGACTCTCCTGACATGATGGGTCTCATGACTGGCATGGTCTCTCCTCTCGCCAGCATGACTGTGTACTGCTTAGGTTTCTTACTAGGACTCTGTCAGTCGCTGTCAGATTCAGATAGCTTCAAATAAGCTGAATTCCCGTTCCGGATTTCAGGATGCTGTGGCCATGGTGCGTGAATCGTCAAGTTACATGTCGGCTTTGTTGGCAATCCTAATAGCTGCCGTGATGGCTTTTCCAGTGACAGGAACGGCAGAGGTCGGAAGCAGCGTCGGGCAATCTCCATCGGAGTCTGTGCTCCGGATCGGACTCTTGAATAGGATCGATACCCTGAACCCGTTCATGGCGGTAAATGATTCCTCGCGCTTGTTCGAGAGTCTTGTCTATGACGGGCTTCTTGCGGTGGGCAAGGACCTTGAGCCCGTGGCCAATCTTGCGACTTCCTGGATCGCCGTGCCCGCAGTTGATCTCGCGAGTAGCGGCGAGCCATACGGTTCGGTCTGGGAGTACAAGTTGACGCGCAACGCGACTTGGCATGACGGAACACCGTTTACGGCGGACGATGTTGTGTTCACTGTCAATGTTCAAGTAGGAACGAACTTCTGGAGTTTCTGGCCAAATGAACCGTACACGTACTTCATCAACTACACTGAGAAAGTTGACAAGTACACTGTTCGCATGCATTTCGTGGATGCGGACAGAAAACCTATGCCTCTCGCGTTTGGCGATTCCATCACTATGCCGATCCTACCGAAGCATTTGCTCCAGGACCTCACACCGCACAACTTGAGCTGGACCTGGTCTGGATCCTTCTCCGGAGCAGTTCCAGTTGTTGGCACCGGGCCGTTCATGGCCACATCGAGCCTCCTGGACGAATTGTCGCATGGAGATCATATCACTCTGATCAGGAATCCCTACTATCATTGGGCGGGGGACAAACAGACGAAGATCCTCCTTGACAAGATCGAGCTACATTTCTTCGACAACGCCACAACGATGTCCCAAGCCCTTCAGCACGATCAGATAGATGTGGCGAGATTCCCGGTGAAGGAGTACAAGGATCTCAAGACCGGTATCTCTTCGGGCAGCGTCTCGGACATAGGGACGTACGAAGGACTCTCGCCGAGACAGGACCTCACGTACATAGCCATCAATCTCCACACAGGCTACGGACCCGACTTCAGGCGTGACCCCGAGGTCAGGCGCGCTCTGGCGATGGCCGTCGACAAGGAGGCCATCGTGAGGAACAACTACTCGGGTCTTGCCGAGGTGGGCTCGACGCTTATCTCGCCGATCATGGAGGATTGGCACTACGAGCCCACTATCGCTGAGAGGTTCAGCTACAGCCTCGCGGAGGCGAACGCGACGCTCGACGCTGCAGGATACAGAGATGTGAACGGCGACGGCTACAGAGAGGAAACGAACGGAGTTCCCCCGTACTCTCTCAAGATCATCGCCAGAGAGGGATACCCTATCGACATCGAGATAGAGAGGTATCTCGCAAGTCAATGGAGAAAGATCGGGATCGCGATCGACATCGCCACCCCACCGGCGCTCGAGTTCACGTTGAACCTCTATAGCGGAATGTATGATGTGGCGATAGTCAGCGGGAATTCGGATCCCAATCCGAACTGCTTGTTGTTCACCCAGTCTAGGCTTTCCTTGAGCGGCTGGAACGACAACTTCTACAACAACGCTTTGTATGACGAGAACTACTCCAAATCGGTCAAGGAATTGGACCACGGCCTGAGGACGGAGTATGTCACGAATTGTCAAAGGATCCATTACCTGGACGCGGGCTACATCATACTCGCCTATCCTTACCAGCTCTACGCGTGGAGGGCAGACAGTCCCTTCGACTTCGGCGACTGGGATTCCGAACCAGGCAGAAGCTTGGACACGCGCTGGGGCGGGAACGCGTTCCTGTTCGACCTGCTGCCAGCTAGTTGGGGTGCTGGGACTGCGATCGACATGCCTGATCTTCATGTAAGTATCACGGTGCCCGATGGCTGGAGCTACCAGCGGAACGTCACAGTCGGCGGGGCTTTCTACGACGTTGCCATGAACACAACGGCGCTGGGTAGCTACCGCGCGGTGGCGTACATGCAGGTCTTGAACTGGACAGGAGCGGTCACGGAGGGGTCGCTATACGATCAGGCAGCTATGGTACTCCACGACCTTGAACGAAACTACACCCTCGGGTTCTCGATGGTCTCTCCGCCTGAGAATATCACGATCGACGGTCTTCGGGCGATAGAATTCACGCTGAGGTTGAACGCCGGTAGCACGAATGTCACTGAACGTGTGGTCATCATTGCGAGCGAGAACCTGGGGCTCGCGTGGATCATGTACCTTGCCGCACCGGAGAGTATGTTCGGATCTGTATCGGCCGATCTGGATGCCGCCGAGGCGGGCATATCTCCTGAGCACACTGAGAGGAACTCCGAAGTCTGGCTGCTTGTCGTCGGCATTGTGATTGCCGCTGCAGCGGTCGCGGCGGTGCTAGGCCTGTTGCTGTTGCGGAAGAGGAGAGGCGAGGCGCCAGCTCTTAAGTAGATGTACTGATTCGACCGATTGCCTGTCCAAGGAGCTGCAGATGATGAAGACCCGAACCATAAGACAGACGGTGTTCTTCAAGGCGTCGCCTCATGATGTGTACGAGGCGCTCATGGATTCGCGGAAGCACGCGAAGTTCACTGGCGGCAAGTGCACGATAGTCAGGAAGGTCGGCGGGAAGATCAACATCTACGACGGCTACATCACGGGCGAGAACGTCGAGCTCGTAAAGGACAAGAAGATCGTGCAGTTGTGGAAGCCTGATGAAGGGGATTGTTGGCCTTCGGACCACTTCTCAAAGGCGACATTTGCGCTAAAGGCGGAAAGGCGTGGCACACGATTGACCTTCACCCAGTCTGGCGTTCCCGTGGAGTGCGGGAATAGGTTCGACGTTGGCTGGAGCGAGAACTATTGGGTGCCCATGAGACGAATGCTCGAGCACGAAACGAAGAGTGTTTGAGGCCAGCCTGGTCAATCGTCATTGCTGGATCCGCTACTCCGTCTGATCAGCACAAATGCAATCGCAATGAACCCCACGATCGGCGCAAGAAGATCAAACTCAGGTATCTGTGTAGTGACACCGGGCTGGTAGACGCCGAGATAGAACCTAGCGCCAGATATCGTGACATTCTTTGGATGTTCGATGATTATTCCATCGTTCGGCGTCCAATTCCCATTCCTCCAGTCCTGCACCATCAGATCCGTCCCATTGTATGCTGCAAGCTTGCTGCTGTTGATGTAGGTCGTTGTCTGGCCGTTTAAGGCCACAATGGTTTGGCCACGATAGAAGACTCTGCTCACGAGCTTCCCGTTGCCTTCTGCGAGCGCGATCCACGCATTCGTCCCGCTTGAATTCAGGAGGACACCCGAACAAGCGTAGTAGGTTGCAGAGTACTGCGAATCCATTCTGTAATCTCCGAAATGCAAGCTACTGAAGTTGACTGGCAGTTGAGCCATATCGAAGAAGAGAGCGGTCCCGTTGCTGACCGCCCTTGTCGAAGTGTGATTGAGCGCGTAGACCTTGAACACGTAGCTGTTGTTTGCAGGAGAGGGCGCAGAGCTATCGGTGCTGGTCTCGCTTGCTATGCCTGGAATGAGGTGAAGAAGCGAGACGAATAAGAATGCTAAACCGAGAATGGATATTGCGACGGGAGCGCGGCTCTTGCGCCTGCTACGTCTCACGCTTCGTAGCGGGCGAAGGTCGGCAGTGAGGCCGCGGTTCAACGAAGTGAATTGCGCCACATGAGTTCACTCTGCCTTTTGACTACTAATAGCCCGTTGGCACGGTTATCAGCCTATCATTATCGATAGGTGCAAAACGGCGGTGTCCGAGCCAAGAAGCACTTAAATAGGGCCATCATACCTTTCGAGGACGGATTCAAAGGGATAGCCCATGAAAGGACTGGTTCTCTCGGGCGGGTACGGCACGCGGCTTCGGCCGTTGACGCACACGGGTCCGAAACAGTTGATACCCATCGCGAACAAGCCGAACATACTGTATTGCATAGAGGACCTTCGCGATGCAGGGATAACCGATATCGGGATTATACTGGGGACCGTGATGCCCGAGAAGGTCGAGGAGTTACTGGGGGACGGGTCCAAATTCGGCGTGAAGCTTACCTACATCATCCAGGGGGAGCCGAAGGGGATAGCGCACGCCGTGAATTGCGCCAAGGAGTTCATGGGCGATTCTGAGTTCATCGTCTATCTTGGGGACAACCTGCTGAAGAACGGCATCAAGGCGATCCCGAAGAAGATGAAGGACGAGAGAGCCGATTGCGTCATATCGTTGATGCCGGTGAAGGAACCGCAGCGGTATGGGATCGCAGAGCTGAGCCCTGACGGAAAGAAGGTCCTAAGAACGGTGGAGAAACCGAAGGAGCCGAAGTCGAATCTTGCCGTCATAGGCGTCTACGGGTTCGGTCCGACATTCTTCAAAGTGTATCCGAAGCTTAAGCCGTCCTGGAGGAACGAGATGGAGATCACGGATGCGATATCCCTCCTCATTGATTCAGGGTTCAAGGTCGTTCCGCACCACGTCGAGGGCTGGTGGAAGGACACCGGGAAGCCTGAGGACATCCTGGAGGCGAACCACCTGATCCTGGACGGGATCCAGTCGCTTAACGAGGGAAAGGTCGAGGATGGGGCCACGATTGTTGGAAGGGTGAAGATAGGGAAGGGGACGGTCGTCTTCGGGAAGTCGGTGATCAGGGGGCCGTCGATAATCGGAGAGGGCTGCAAGATCGGACCAAGCGCATACGTCGGTCCTTACACCGCGATAGGCGACGGGTGTCAGATAACGATGGCTGAGGTGGACGATTCTATCGTCATGGATGATACTGTTATAGATGTCGAGAGGAAGCTCGTCCGGAGCATGGTCGGGAAGGGCACCAAGATACTGAACGCGAACGGGCTTTTGCCCAAAGGGCAGAGACTGGTCGTTGGAGAGAATACGACGATATACCTCTGATGAATTCGGAATCTCTGTCTCGAACTCGACTCCATTGGTCCTGGGGCGACCCAGCGAAATCCTCTCGAACGTTGCCTTCGCAGACTTGAAGCCATCCGCCCTGTCCCTTGTTCTCTATCAGACACTTAATATATTGGCAACAAATCACAGGATATGGATGAGTTTGTTGGCTACGTACCCCGAACGGACCACCCTCGGAAAGCGCATACTCATAGCAGGCTCACCTGCTCGTGGCTACAACGAGATGATCGCCAAAGGATTCAGAAATTGCGGAGTCGAGCCAATACTCTTAGAATGGCGATATCCTAAGACGAATTTGATTCAAGATGTCCTATTCGCATTGTCGCCTGGATATCGCCGGGAGATCACAGACGCCCGAAATAGAGCAAACGCTCTAGCACTTCAGGAGAAGCTATTTCAAGTCGTCCCTGACTATCTGCTGACAATAAACCCAGTCGATTTGACTCAGGAAACCAGAGATTTCTGCGAACAGAAGCATATCAAGACATCATTCTGGGCTTATGATAACCTGGACAAATGGCCGAACATATCTCGGATAGCCCTCCAGTATGACATTGCATATACATACGAACCAGAGGATACAGTCGTTCTTTCCAAGAGTGGCAATGCTCGATTCCTGCCACTGGCTTATGACCCTGAGTACTATCATCCGACGAAATGCCAAACAGCAAGTTCGACAAAGGACATCGACATTAGCTTCATAGGGTCGGTAAACTGGAATCCCAAGAGAAAGCAGTTGCTCGAGGCCCTTGCCCGCAGATTCAAACATAGTTCAATATTCGTCCTATCAGGTCCTCTCCATTGGTATTCTATGAGGCGTTTGATTGATAGGACCATGTTAGGGCCCTGGGGGAACATGACCCTTGCTCGGAAGACCGTGGAACCACATGATCTATGCTGTATCCACGAGCGGTCCAAGATCTGCCTCAATATTCAAAATGCCCAGTGCATCAAAGCACTCAATCCTAGAACCTTCGAGATATTGGCTAGTGGAGGATTGCTTGTGACTGACCGGAGATTGGACGAGTTGGAAGGTTTCGCGGACCGAGACGGATACGTATATTACTCAAGCGAAAGTGACCTGATGGAAAAGGTAGACCATATATTGAGAAATTACCCGCAATATTCTGAAATGGCGAAAATAGGCCACTCGAGGATGGAACGCCATACTTGGGAGCGAAGGACTGCGCGAATATGTAATGATCTCGTGAGTTGAGTTTCGGGCGCAGATGATGAAGCTCCCTTATCTGAGGGTGGATGGGAGTGCTAGGGTCGAGAACGCCAAGATCGGTCCGAACGCATAAATAGGTCCCTACACGGCCATAGGGAACAGGTGTCAGATCAGCGCTGCGGAGATCGATGATTCGATTGTGATGGAAGACACCGTGGTGGACGTCGAGAGGAAGTTGGTCAGGAGCATGGTGGGCAAGGGCACGAAGATACTGAACGCGAACGGGCTCCTTCCGAAGGATCAGAGACTCGTGGTCGGAGAGAACACGACGGTATACCTCTGACCAATTCGGCATCTCAGTCTCGAACTTGACTCCATAGGCCCTGGGGCTGCCCTACGAAATCCTCTCGAACGATGCCTTTGCAGACTTGAAGAGCTCTGCCCTGAGATACGTGCAGACATCAGTTCCGACGAAAAATCACTGTTCAATCCATGCATGGAGCATCACTGGGTTGCCATGTTCTGGACGGATACCTCTCTTCTTGATTGTGTACCGGGGTTCAATCCTGGTCAAGAACTTCGCAATCCATTCTGCATGTTCCGGGTAGTGATATGTGGCTATGGATATCTTCGGGGTGTTCCGCTGTATGGTTCTTGTCGCACCTTTGAGAAGGTCAGTCTCATGTCCTTCTACGTCCGCTTTTATGTAGGTGACATCTTCTCCATTCTCGACGAACAGAGAGTCAATGGACTTCGTGCTTATCTTGATACCTTCTTTGCCAGACACGATTCTCGAGGAAATGCCTGCGGGTGCCAGAAACGCCTCTCCGATCTCGCTGGAGAGTGCAAATGGCAGTACTTTGACGTAGCGAATCCCATCGAAGGTCAGGTTCAGGCAGTCGACGAACTCTTGTAGAGGTTCTGCGATGAAAATCCCCTTGCATCTTCCAAGTGCAAGAAGACTGAACAGTCCCTCGGAGGCTCCGCAGTCGAGAACAATATCGTCATCCTCAACGGTCGTTCCCGCGGTCTCGTAGTAGTGCCAAGACCGTGGATTCGTACATTCGTTGATTATCAGGTGCAGGTTACGTAATCCAAATTCCTTCGGGTAGTAGAGAGGCCGATTGATTCCTCTGATCCAGACCACCAAGTGCTTGCCAGCCTCCTCAATGTGGTCGATTTGGTTCTGTGGATTGCCGCCTTGTGTTCTGGAAAACGGGAATTCGAGTAGTTCGAGCAGAGATGCATTTTGCCAGTTGCCCATCAACCAGTAACGCAGAATCCTGAAATACGGTCGGGGATCAGTCATCTAGCCTCCTTCCTTGTCCCTCGTCCAGCTTCTGCCAGTCTCGTCCTGTGTTCTTTCAGGAACGCGAACGCGTGGGCCGCTACCGCATCTAGGTTGAGGTATTTGAATTCGGCGAATCTGCCACAGGTGAGGATTCCCTGGTCGGTCAGATGGCTGCGGATAGGAAGGGGGCCCAAGATACTGAACGCCAACGGGCTCCTGCCGAAAGGTCAGAGGCTAGTGGTCGGAGAGAACACGACGATCTACCTCTAGCCCAACGAACCATCTGCAGAACGACAAGATTCAGCCATTCTGCGTTTGAAGGAGGACGTGCCCTGAGTGCTTTGCACTCCTAGAGGTCCCTCACTACGCTTGCAAGCCTGTTCTTGTATGTGTGCTCTGAACGAGCCCGCTCATGTCCTCTATGTGCTATTTCATCAAGGTCCTTAGGGCTAGAAAGCAACTGCGCCAATATCTCAGGCAAGTCAGTCACACTCTCATACGCTATCAACTCTCTTGCCGGTTGGAAGAACTTGTCAAGGAGGGGTCTGTTGTCGACCACCTCAACCGCTCCCGATCCAGGGATCTCGAACGTCCGGGGATTGAGTCCCTGTTTGGATTGCTCATGGTGAAGATTGAGGCATATCTTCGAATCGTTGTAGATCCGGTTCACATCGCTCGGTCTGAGTCCAGTCGATAGAACGGATAGTCTGATGTTCGACCCTGCCAGGGAGGAGAGTTCTGGTCCGTATGGCGCCCAGCCGGGTCCAAACAAATCTATCTGAATAGGAATTGTGCGTGACGAGAAATCCTTGAGCACGGATTTGAACACAGTGAGTCTGTCTGGCCGTGCCTCTCCTACAAACGCCAGATCTCTGGTTGGTCGGTAATCACGTCTGTCCCTCTCAGGCTTGTATATTGCTGGGTCGTAGCCTGGAGGAAGAAACGATGATTGGATGCCGATCGATTCCAGTCCAGGGATATCCGATGGCTCAAACACATAGACATGGTCATAGAACTCGACGCCGTTGAGCACTAAAGGGTATCTGGTGATGCTATCCTGCATCCACAGAATGAGTCGGGTCGATTTGAAATCTCTTTTTATTTGGCGCAGTGTTTCCGGTAACAGGGCAGTCCCTTTGATGACAAGCAAAGTGTCAGGGTTTTCCTTCTTCAGCTTCTTCAGTAGTTGGCTGCCAATGGTCCGAAGCCTCGGTACCTCTTGTCTAATGCGCCAATTTGCGTAGGGAGGCATTTGCTTGACGTGGTTCCTGAGACCGCGCAGCATGTCGTTGAGAATCTCAGGATATTCGGTTCTCGAAGTCGCCTTCGCTGCCACACTCCATTCGAAATCCGATTCGTCATATGATTCCGAACAGGATTGGATCCCCAGGTCCTTGAGCGCACTGACGATCGAGTCGTTGTATCCATAGAATTCAGGGCCGAAAACCAGGGCTCTCAAGGGATTCTCACACTGTAGTATCGAGGAGCTGGTAAAATAGCTTCGCTCTCCAATGATCGCTATCCAAAGATAATCTGCTGGTCGTGTGTCCGAAATCTCTCCCCGCATTTTGGACATATGTAGTGGCTGTCTTCATAGAGAAGGTCGATCGTATCCGACTTGCACTTAGGGCATTTCACTATCGATTCGATGATCTTCTTTCGATCCGTTGGTGCGATGCGATCTGCTTTACTAGGGTTTTCAATGCCTGGTTTCCGAGCAACCAAGGTCCAGCAAATCGGGAATCCCCAATCGACAACCTCCCTGGAAACCCCTTCTTTCCAGAGCCTTGAAATGAGGAACAGAGAGAATCTCATGCTGAGCCGGAGAGAACGCAAGAATGTGCGCTTTGCCAGGCTATCAGTTCTTATGGTTTCGACAGAGTGGAGCACAAATGTCAGGCTGGTTTCCAGGGGAGCGTTGGAAGGTGCGAGTTCTACAACTTCAAGTCCGGATTTCTCGCACAGGTACCTCAGACCATAGCTGGTATACCTATAGAAATCGAAAGGTATCTGGTGCTCGAATTGAACAAAGGGGACATACAGGAACAGCTTTCCGCCAGGTCGAAGTATCCTGTGTATATGAGATAGCAATTCGCTCGGCTCGTTTATGTGCTCTAAAACGGTTGTGTTCAGAACATAGGGTACGCTTTCGCTCTTGATGAAATCGAGTTTGGTGATATCGCCAATTATGTCATTGGAGCCAAAATCCCAATTCTTGTCTCCCTTCCCAAAATCAACTGAAACGTAGTTACATTTGTCAAAAAAGAACCTGTACCTGCATTCGCCGGCACCCAAATCGAGAATGACATCATCTGGTTGCACCTGATTCCTCGCCTGGACTAGTAGATTGAAAATGGACTGCGATTGCTGGCTATCTCCCCATCCGAGACTCTTGAACTTCGAGAGGAGCTCGTTGTCTTTTTCCAGGCACGTCCCTCTGTTGCATATCATCATACATATTTGACTTTTGAGTCTCCGGCCTCGATGATGGAGGGAGAGCTAATTCAAGAATTCCTGCATTTGAATCTCACCTGAGAATTCAGAGGAACCAAGGGGATATAGAGAGAGTCACCCTCCAAGTCGCCCTAGTGTCATCTTCAAAGTACCTATGATTGTCAGACTGCGGTCAGGTCCGTTGCGCGGGAGGGGAGTTTCTGTTCTCGACATACCACTCAACGAATCTCTTCAAGCCCTCATTGATCTCGGTTCGTGGTTCCCACCCAATCTGCTTCCGCGCCTTCGCGTTGTCCCCCCATGTGTGATCGACGTCTCCTTGCTGGTGCGGCAGATACTCAGGTTTCAGGTCTTCCCTTCCGGTGGCCTTCAGGACCGCTTCGACAACCCTGTTGATTGAGATTGTTCGGCCACTACAGATGTTCATGGCTGATCCGTCTAGATTCTTCAGGTCGGCGCATCTGCATATCGCGTCCACAGCATCATGGACGAAGGTGAAGTCTCTTGTCTGCTCTCCGTCTCCGAAAATCTGTGGTCTCAATCCTCTGAGCGCGCAATCGGTGAATATCCTTATCGCCATGTCCGGCCTCTGCCTCGGGCCGTAGACGGTGAAGTATCTCAGAGATACGGTTGGCAGTCCGTACAGCTCGAAGAACAGTCTGCAGTAGGTCTCCGCTGCGAGCTTGCTCACAGCATACGGAGACACAGGGGACGGCATGTCGCCCTCTTTCACGGGCAGATGCTTCGCATTCCCGTACACGGATGAAGAGGACGAATTCACGACTTTGGCAATTCCCTTGTCTCTTGCAGCGATCAGTACGTTGAGCGTACCCGTAGTGTTCACGTTGTGCACCTTGAGGGGATTGTTGACTGAGAACCTGACACCGGCCTGAGCGGCCAGGTGAAACACGATGTCCCCTCCTTCGAAACTCTTCTTCAGAGCCTCCAGTTCGAGGATGTCGATCCGGTGGAGTTTGAAATCCTTGCGGCTGAGGTGTGGCTCAAGAAACCTCATCTTGCCAGCATAGTAGTCGTCGAAGTTGTCGACCGCGACTACCTCATGGCCTTCGCTCAGGAGCTTGTCCGTCAGGGTACTTCCGATGAACCCAGCTGCTCCGGTCACGATCGCTTTCATTGTCACCACATGGTGTCTTGAACCTGGAAAACTGCCACCTTGTACGCGATATAAATACTTTCCATCCCTGACGATCCAGCTCCTCTATCGCCCTAGGAGACGATCAACCTCGACACCCGCTCAGCGCCTTTGCCGTCGATGAAGTTCGCGCACTTCTCGACGTAGGCGCGGTGTACGGACTCGTTCGAGAGTCTTTCGATTGATTTCCTCAGATCATTGGGACCGATGTCGTCAATCAGGCCAAGATTATCGATCACCTTCAACTTGGATGCCAGTCGCTTCGCGGCGGATGCGTTTTCAGGGCTGTGGGAGACGCAGATGGTCGGAATCCCCCAGTAGATCATCTCGTAGATGCTCATCCCGAAGGTCGACACAGCAATCTCGCCTCTGACAGCATCTTCGGGAGAATATGGTAGGACTTCGAGATTGGGCGGCAGGCTCTTCGCAAGCTCCACCAGCTCGTCCTTGAGCTTGAAGGAGTCTCCTTTGAGAGCGACAAAGCGCGCACGGATGTCAGCGTCCTTGAGCCAACCAATAAGCTTCAGCAGGATACCTTCGGGATCCGATCCTCCAGTCGTCAGCACGATTCTCGGCGGGTCGCTCAGCGTGTGCTTGGCCAATCGCTTGGCACTCAGCACTTCGTCCCGCAAAATCACATACTCAGGGCCGGTCCGGATTGACCTAAGCTTCTCCGGGAGCAGCAAGCCTCTCAAGCCCCCGACATCGAAGTGCGCATTTGGAAACACGATCTCGTCGCACTGGGCCAGGCCCTCGCAGATGTTGTCCAGCATGACCGTCTTCTCGGTGGCTTTCTTTGCCCTTCTGATGGATTCCGAAGAGTACCGATGCTTCTTGTCTATCACGATCACATTTGGCGAGACGGATGAGTTGGCCCTCTCGAGGAATCTCTCCTCCGTCTCTCCTTCGTTCTTCAGAACTTGTTCGTGACGCGACGCGAATCTGTTCGTCTCATCAGGTGTCGTGGCGAACACGATGCGGTTTTCCCGTTCGAGCTTGCTCGCAAGAGCTTCGCATCTCACTACATGGCCTAGTCCGATCTCCCTCGAAGAGTCGCATCTGAACAGTATGGTTTTTCCGGTCATCTTAGCCAACTAGATCTGAATGATGTTCTTGTTCGTGATCAGCTCGAGAATGTGCCTTCCGACGGCAAGGTCAAGATCGTGACCCGTCTTCTTCTCGTCGATCAGATTGAAGAAGTGCTTCAGCTCCTCAACATATCTCTTGTTGGTGTCGAACTGGTAGTTATTGGTCCGAGTCTCCCTCCTCTCGATCGTCCAGGAGCGTATCTGATTCTTTATGAAATCCGCCTCGACGTGCCCCTTCTCGCCGACGATTGTCATTTGGTGCCTGGAGTCTCTCTGCAGGAAGTCCGCCTGGCACTGAACTATGACATTCCTGTCTGTCTTCAGCAAGCAGAAGATGGAATCCTCGACGTCTATGTCCAGATCGCTGAGCTTCGTCTTCCATCCGTGCGCTCTCGTCACGTCGCCGAACAGCCATTGAACGATGTCGAAGCCATGGCTCATGCTTGTGAGGAGGACTCCTCCGCCTAGCTTCTTCTGCGCTGCGTATTCCTTTCTGTAGTCCATCCCCGGATGCCAATCCGGAAGATACTGACCGCTGAGGTACGTGACGTGGAGCACCCTTCCGATCTCTCCAGAATCCAAGAGGTTCTTCAAGGCGAGGAATCCTTCGTGGAAGCGATAGGACTGCCCCATCATGCCGACGATTCTCTTTCTCCGTGCCAGCTCGATCAGCTTCGACGTGCCCTCAAGACTATCTGACAGAGGCTTCTCGATGAGTATGTTGACCTTGTGTCCAGCGAGGTACGTGGCGGGCTGCACGTGGAGGCCGGACGGCGTCGCGATAATCGCGGCTTCGATTTCTGGGTGAGATTCAAACGCCTTCTCGTACGATTCGAACACGAGGTCCGTGCCAATGCTGCCGGCGAACTTGCGAACGCGAGCGGCGTCTATGTCGCAGAGAACGACGTCCTTCACGCCCAGGGCCTTCGCGTTCTTCGCGTGACGCTGCCCGATCGACCCGCATCCCACCACCATCAGACTCTTTACCATCGGCATCATCTCTTCACTGTCAGGACGAATCACGGCTCCGTCTCCAAGTCCGATTCGCTAGGCCAGCCTGGCAAAGCCAGTGGTCGCGACCGGTCCCTTGAGCAGGCGCCTGATGTTGTTCTTCTCCAGTCCTTTCTTCATGATCTTGAAGATCTCGTCCACTTCCTCCATGTACTTGTCAACGATCTCGTTCGTGTGTTTGTAGGCGGTATAGACGTGCGTCCAGCCAAGATATCCGCGGCTGAGCATCTCCTGTGTGAACAGGGTCTGAAGCTCCAGCGGAACCGTGCCCCTGTAGTCGAACACGCAAGTGGTCAGCGGAGGGATTCCCACGGTGTGGATCTTCAGGTCGTTCGACTTTGCGCACTCTTTCCAGCCCGTGCTGATCCGATCTCCGATCTTGATCATGTGCTCGGCGCTCTTCACCCTCTTCATCTTCTTGATGGTCGCCAGAGCCGCAACGAATCCAACCCTCTCGGTCCAGTATGTGCTGCTGATGAAGGTTCCTTGCACAGCCTCCATTACCTCCCTTGTGCCCAGGACGGCCGAGATCGGATGGCCGTTCCCCATCGCCTTCGCGAACACGAGAATGTCCGGATCCACCCCGTACAGCTTGTGCGCCCCTCCCCAATTGAGCCGCCAGCCAGAGGTGACCTCGTCAAAGATCAGCGCGGCACCGGTCTTATCGGCCAGTTTCCGCACTTCCTTAAGGAACTTGTTGTCTGGGCTGTAGCTCCTCACTGGTTCCATCATTATCGCGGCAAGTTCGGAACCGACGGTGTCGCAGATTCTTCTGATGGCCTCAGAATCGTTGTAGTTGAACGGAATGGCAGAGCCTTTCAGAGCTCGGGGGACGCCTCTCGGGCTCAGCCCGGGAAGGAGGTGTCCGTCCAGGTTCTTGTTGTCCGCAAGGTTCGCGGCGAGGTACCAGTCTCCCCAGCCATGGTACCCGCAGAATGCTATCTTGTCCCTGCCGGTCGCTGCTCGTGCAATCCTGGAGGCCATCGCGCATGCCTCTCCGCCGGTCCGCGAGAATCTCAGCATGTCCGCCCACGGCTCGATCTTCAGCAGCAGCTCAGCCAGCTCCACCTCTTCGTAGCAGTTGAGAGTGCACATCGATCCTTTCCGGACCGCGTCTATCACTGCCGTGCTGACGTCCTTGTCTGCGTAGCCCAGAGTGCAGGCCCCGATGCCCATTATCGACATGTCGATGTAGTGGTTGTCGTCCAGGTCCCAGACCTCGACCCCCTTCGCCCTCTTGTAGTATGAGGGCCACTGATCGGGCAGGAACCTATCGCTCCGTTTCGAGAGCAACTGGTTCCCGCCAGGGATGATCTGTTTCGCCCTGTTCCACAACTTGACGCCGGTATTCATCTCAGTCACTTCCGCCCTTGATGATAGAATCCTCTCTCAGAGATTTCGCATAGCCCTCGTTTCTCTGGATTCCCTGGTTGATATCCAGCAGCTCAGGCCTTTTCGAAAGGAGTTCAAGAATTTCGTCCGTGGCAAAGATCTGTCCCTCCTTGTAGAGATGCTTGTAGACCTCTCTCACGAACCTCAGGTCTTTCTCCTCGTCGACCGTCCACCTTAACGATGAAAGGTCCTTTTCAAGCGCCACCGAGCCGATCCGAAACAGTTTCTCATTCTTCCAGATATACGACGTCATGTGCTCTCTTTCGGATTCTAGCTTTGCCTCTTTCCACGCCTTTTCGAGGGCCTTGAATGAGAAGACCTCCGTGTCCAGCCCGTCTGGATAGTGGTTTGGCGTTCCCATTCCGACGTAGTCGAGCTTGTCCTTGCTGTCCTCGAAGTATCTTACCATTCTGTCAATCAGATACGGGTCTATCAAGGGACAGTCAGCAGTGATTCGGACCACCACTTCGGAACCGTAGAGCTTGGCAGCTTGATAGTACCTGTCGAGAACATCGTCTTCACTTCCGCAGTATGCTTTCACACCGCTCTTCTCGGCCAGCTCCTTGATTACGAGGTCCTCCTTTCTCGTTGTCGTGGCTACCACAATCAGGTCAACATTATGGCATTTCTGGACGCGATCGATCAAGTGCCAGAGCATCGGCTTTCCAGATATTTGGCTCATCACTTTGCTGGGCAATCTGGTCGAGCCCATCCGCGCCTGGATTATCACCGTGACCTCGCTCACAGATCCACTGCTCCTTTTGTGAGCAAGTCTCCCTTTCTGAGGTCCTGCTTAGTCGCTCTACTGAGGACTTTCTTGAGGTCCTTCGGCGGGATCGCGCCCTTTGGCGACGGCCTTACTATCATAAGCATTTCCTTCTTCAGCTTCGTGCCTTTGGGGATGTCCGTAGCCGCATATATGGCTCTTCTCCAATCCCTTTCGCCCAGCTCGGCTTTGGTCGGGACCAGATAGCCGGTGCCTAGCATCGCCTCTATTTCTCTGATTCCCGCGACCATCGCCTCGAATTCTCTCGGTTCAAGCGCATATGAGTGGTCGGGCCCAACGAGTTTCCTGGAGGTCGTGAGATGCTTCTCTATCATGTTCGCGCCGATTGCCGCCGCTGCGACTGGCGCGCTGATGGTCGTCGTGTGGTCCGAGAAACCAACGGGGCATCCGAATCTCTTCTTGAGAGTCAATATGGAATTCAGGTTGACATCCTTCGTTGACGCTGGATACTGAGAGACGCAGTGGAGTAACACGACTTGTTTGTTGCCAGTGGCGTTGACCGCCTCGACGGCATCTCTGATCTCTCGCTCATTTGCCATGCCTGTGGACAGGATTACTGGTTTCCTCTTCCTCGCGACGTGCTCGATTAGCGGGATGTGGACAAGCTCGTATGAGGCAATCTTGAATGCGGGGACTCCCAGCTTCTCTAGGAAATCCGCTGACTCTTCATCGAATGCGCTTGCGAGGAACTCGATTCCCTTCCGGTTCGCATAGGCCACGAGGACTTTGTACCAATCCTCACGCAGCTCCAGTTTCGCCAGGAGGTCGACCGTCTCCTTGTTCTTCACCTCGTTGAACAACTTGTTTGCCCTGAACGTCTGGAACTTGATCGCGTCCGCACCCGCCTTTGACGCGACGTCTATGAGCTCCTTCGCCCTGCTCAGCTTGCAGTCGTGATTTGATCCAGCTTCAGCGATAATGAAGCACGGATTTCCGTCTCCGATTTCCTTCGCGCCTATCCTTATGCGGTTCATTCCATTCCTCTCATGATTTGTTTCCGGGATACGCTTTGATCTTGTCGCGGATCAGCTCGATGTCTTGATCTTTGAGCTGTGGATGCAGAGGGAGCGTGATTATCCTGTTGAACACCTCTTCGGTGACCGGGAATTCCTTGGGCTCAATCTTGAACCTTTCTCTGTAGTAGGAAAACCTGTAGATTGGGATGTAGTGGACCTGGACTCCAACGCCGTTGCCTCTCATGTACTTGAAGAACTTGTTCCTTTCAGGGCCATTCAGCAATACGGTATAGAGATGCCAGGCATGCTTCACGTCCTTGTCGACTATCGGAACATCGACCGACTTCACGTCCTTGAGGATATCATTGTAAAGGTTCGCGAGCCGCGTCCTCATATCGACGAATGATTCGAGCTTGGCAATCTGGGAGATGCCCAGCGCGCATTGGAGGTCCGTTATCCGATAGTTTCTGCCGAGGGCCTTCACGTCATAGACGTAATCGAGACCTTCTTCAGCGCCCTTTGGTGGTTCTCTGCTTATCCCGTGATTCCTGAGCATCTTAAGCCTGCGATCCAGGTCCTCATTGTTCGTGGTGACCGCTCCACCCTCACCCGTCGTGATCTGCTTCACTGGGTGAAAACTGAAAACAGTCATGTCAGCGAATGTGCCAACCCTTCTTCCGCGGTATTCAGCTCCCAGAGCGTGACAGCCATCCTCGATCAGGCGTAGGTCGTGCCGGTCTGCTAGCTCCTTTATCTCCCGTATTCGGCACGGCTGGCCTGCGTAGTCGACATAGATGATGGCTTTCGTGCTCTTCGTGATCTTCTTCTTGATGCTCTCAGGGTCAATGTTCCGGGTTCCAGGATCGATGTCCGCGAAGATGGGCTTGAGGTCGTTGTACAGGATGGCGTTCGATGTAGCCACGAACGTGAACGGGGTCGTGATCACTTCGGAACCTGGCGGCAGACCAAGCGCCTGGACTGCTAGGTCCAACGCGCTGGTTCCTGAGTTCACAGCAGTCGCGTGCTTCGACCCGACCTTGTCGCTCAGAGCCTTCTCGAACTCCGCGACCTTGGGGCCGGTGGTGACCCAATCGCTCTTGAGCACATTGACGACTGCGTCGATGTCCGCCTGATCGATGAACTGATGGCCGTATGGAATCATCCTCTCACCTCGTATGGGGTCGTGTCGCCAGCCTTTTCTGGTGCTTTGCTGAAGACTATCGCGCTCGACTCGCCGTCTGCGACATTGACCAGAATATGTGCCACGAGAGGAGGGATGTAGATCATCTTGTAGTCTTTGGACTTCGTGTCAAGGTGGATCGTGGCTCTTTCCTTCGTCTTGATGTCCTCAAGGAGCAGGTCAATCTTGCCCGATGTTATGGCCATCCATTCTTCCTTTTCAAGATGGTAGTGGTTCGCTCTTGTCATCCCCTTCTTGATGTCTACCAGGTATGAGTGCAGGCAATTGAAGGGCTGGTCACTGTACTTCATCGACACCAGTTCCGAGAGCCAACCATCCTCCCTTTGGAGTTTCTCGCGATGGATATCCTTGAACAACATGGGCACTATCAATCCTCATCTTAACAAGTCGCGCCCTTAGGCATGACAATTCAGCATCTTAACGGTATTCGTTTGTTTTATATTGGTGACAGTCATGGTTCTTCTCAGCAGTCTTACTTGGCGATGAGGGTCTTCTCTTGTCAGTGAAGCTTCTTGCGACCTGATTCTCTTCCTGCAATCACGATATCGTCGAAGGTCTGATCTGCAGCCGCAGCGCATAAAATGTCAATTGGTCGACATCGGTTATTGGGCGAGTGGTGTCGTCCATCTCCCTCAGCGAGAAGCAGACCCTGCAGAAGAAGGAATTGTCGATCTCCTGGTATGCGACCATCGCCAGCGGAGAGGAGATCGATCTATCGACTGTGATCTCGATCTCAGACTTCTCGTCCCCGATGATTATCTTGTCTCCAGTTATCCCCATGCCATTAGAAGCCGAGACCAGGAACGAGACCGGCCTTCCGTGTTCGACCTCGCTTCCCTTCAGGTCGAATCTCTCCAGATTCCTTCCTCCGTTGTGTGTCGAGTAGTGCAAGGAATCCTTGTCGAATGCCTCAGGGATGAGCGTCACAAAGCCCAGACGCAGGGACCCCAACGGCAGTTGTTTCCACCCCATCTTGTAGTCCATCAGGAAGTAATCCTCTTTCTTCGGCATGGTGATGGTCTTGGTGATGGTGCCCAACTGGCTTGAGGTCTCGCCGATGACGCTGATGAATTCATCGTTCTCGGCGAGCATCGTGTTGTTCGCGGGACCCAGGTCTGTGACCTTCGGGACTCCGGGAGACTCGAAGACGACATGGCCGGAATAGAAGTCCGCGCCATACTTGATGTGGTCGTAGTAGCCGTGTTTGATAGTGCCCAGCAGCGGCTTCTCTGGTCCGGTTCTTCTCCAGAGTCCCTCGATCGTGAGCCCGCGCTGCTTGTTCAGTCTCATTTTGAGCTGCTCAGTTTCGATTTCCAGTGAGCCGTTGTTGCGAACATAATCCGTGTGTTCGCCTGCAGTGAGTGGCCGGCTGTCGCCAGCAAAGGGCATCGCGTTTTCTTTCAGGTCCGATAATCCAAGGTACTTGTCGGCGGTCGCACGCAGAATATCGAGATACTGCTTCCACCTCTTGTCCGTTATGTGGGTCCTGAAGTCGCTGCTCCAGAGATAGCAGAGGTTTCTCCATTCATTCTCGTCCTTGACGCCCTTGGTCATCATCGAGCGGAGAATACGGAGGCACATAGTGTTCGCGAACAGGCTGTTCCTGCCGGTGACCGCCCAGCGGTTGATGTTGTACTTCTCCTGCTTCTTGACTAGCACTGGCTGTTGCGCCATCTCGAGGGTCAGCACATTGTGTGACAGGGGCGGCTCTTTGGTGCTCGCGACCTCGCTCGGGGTGACGAATTCGAACCTAGCATCATCTCTGAGCACCTCGAAGAGATCGTCGAACCTCTCCCATTCGTTGTACTTCAGTTCGGCTTCCGTGTGGAACCTGCCAGGCCTGAACTCGAAGATCTCGACATCGTTGCCATAGATGGGGAAGAATCTCTCGCTTTCCGAGCACTGCGAACCGAGATAGCCGATGTACTCTTCCATCCCGATCTCGCCGTGGACGTATCTCTGGAGCTTCTGGAAGGAGATGGAGCTGTTCCAGACCAAAGGTATCTGAAGCCCTTGCTGGTTCTTGACGATCTGAGCGTAGTATCTCCAATCCTTGTTCCACTCTCTGTGTTCGGAATGAGGATTCTCCCACTCCATTATGATCGCCTTGAACCCGGCGTCCAGGTAGTGTTCCACGAGCCCGGAGGAGAACGCCTGTTCATTGACGTAAGCGGTTTCGGGGCGGACTCCCAGAAGCTCCTCATAGAGCTTCACGCCGAGCCTCAGATTTGCGGAGTTGACCTCCGGCGGAACCAAAGGCCCGATCAGCTGGGCGTATCCGCTTCCCACGAATTCGCAAGGACCATCGGTGACCAGGCGTCTGAGTTCTTGCACCCATGCCGGGTCGATTCTCTTCACCGTCTCGAGCGTGAAGCCTGGTGCCTCCACTCCGACCGGCAGGTCGTGTTTCCTAGCCAGTTTCAGAAGGGGCCAGTAGCATTGCTTCACGACCTTCGGACGCTGCTCCTCCTCGACTGAGGAGTAGGCGATGTTCAGGTGGAAGACCATGTACAGCCTGAGCGCCTTTTTCCTCTCTATCTCAACCACTTCCCGTTCCGTTCTTGCACCGAGACATTCGATGCAATGCGTTTCAGACAGCTAATGATTACGGCTTGCGCGTGACTATCCTGATCTTCTCGACCGCGGATTCCGCTCTTCTGATGGCTTCTTCTCTGTCCTTCCCGACCGCGGTGACATATCCTTTCTTCATCGAATTGTCGGTTATCCTCTTGATCTCGCTTCCTATATTCACGTCCTCGTTGACATGGACGTCCACGACGCCCTCGATGCGACGCGCGTCCTCGATCCCAGAGATGCTCGTCACTATTCCGGGCTCGACGAATATGGTTCGTTCGGCGACTCCTTTCGAGAACTTCGGCTGAAGCTCTGAAAGGTCAGGTTCGAGTCCGACGGTCATCTGCATCAGCGGCTTCAAGAAGTTGATGCCGGTCGACAGGGGAACCTTGACGGAGCAGAACCTTCCTCCGCTCGTCCTGGCCGCCATCTCGATGACCTTCGCAATCCCTTTAGAATCGATCAGAATGTCCCCTTTCGCCACGCCCCAATCGATTCCGAGGGCTCTTATCGCATCATCCACGACCTTCTTGACTTTCTCGAGCTCGTCTGCCGAGAGACGTGTGGGCATCTCGCCTCCGTCCTCTATGAAGTAGGGTTCGAACTTTCCTCTGATGTAGTTGCGGTCTGCGAGCGCAACGGTGTACACCTTGTCATGGTAGATTATCGACTCGGTGCTGATCTCCCTCCCTTGAAGAAATTCCTCTATCAGAATGACCAGTTCTTTCGTGAATTTTGCCGTGTGCGCGTAGGCTTCCTTGACCTGCGCATCGCTGTCGACTTTGATCACTCCCCTGGCGCCTGAGTTGTCTATCGGTTTGAAGATGCATGGATAGCCGACCCTCCTGGAAGCTTGTATCGCTTCGTCCGAGTTTCGAGCCGTCGCATACTTCGCGCAGAGTACCTTGTGCTTCGTGAAACACTCGATTCTCTTCAGTTTGTCCGTCGCTCTATCCGCGACTTCCGGCTCGATTGCCGGGAGACCGAGGTTCTTCGCGATCATCGCCACGACCTCCGGTATTTCGACTCCGTGGGTCATGACGCCGTCCACTTCGTACTTCTTGGCGATCTCCGTCATCTTGTCGACGTTCTTGATGTCGTCGCAGACGCCCGCGTCCGCCGTCTTCAGGCCCGGCGCGTGGGGATTGGCATCCACTGCGACCACGAACAGATCCAGGCTCTGGGCGACCTTGATTGCCTCGCATTGTTCGATGCCGGCCCCCAGCAGCAGAAGTTTCCGCTTAGCCGAAATACATACCACCATTCACGTTGATTGTCTGTCCCGTGATATAGCTGGCCTTCTCGCTCGCCAGAAACGCGACCACGTTCGCGACCTCTTCCGGAGTAGCGAGCCTGCCCAGGGGAATGTTCTTCAGCCTCTCCTTTCCTGCAGGGGTAGAGAGTTCGCCCTCAATCATTTCCGTATCAACCAATCCAGGCGAGACGGCGTTGGAGGTTATCCCGTCCTTGCCATATATCTTAGCAACGGACATGGTGAGATTGATGAGGCCGGCCTTCGCCATGGCGTAGTGGACCTGGTTGAAGCCTCCCCATTGTCCTCCAATCGATGTGACATTGATGATCCTGCCCCATTTCCTCTCCTTCATGTCCGGGAGGATCTTCTGGCATAGGGCAAAGGGTCCCAGAAGGTTGGTGTCGAGCATCGTATGCCAATCGTCCTCGGTGATGCTCTCGAACGACTTCTCCTGCGCGAGCGCGGCGTTGTTGACGAGGATGTCTATCTTTCCGAGCAGCTCATGTGTCTTGTCAATCGCTTTCTGGACGCTCTGGCCTTTGCTCTGGTCCAGTTCGAGGCATGCGAGCTCGCATCCCTTCTTCTCCAGATCCTTCGCGATGGCAACGGCCTTCTCCTTGTGCTGCTTGTAAGTGAACGCGACTCGTGTCCCCTCGCTTGCCAGCTGTGCCACTATCGCCTTTCCGATACCCCCACTCCCTCCAGTTACTAGAGCGATCCTCTTCACAACTCCACCCTCCCGAACGGGTGCATCTCTCGCAGCTCCTGACCAGCCAGCAGCATGGGCAGGACATCATCTTCGTAGTTGACATGGCAGTGGACGACGGCTGGTTTGTCGTCCTCGAGGACTTGCGAAAGGGATTCGGCAAGGTTGGTCTTGTCGCTGATCTCATAGCCTGCGAGGCCGTATCCCTTGGCGATCTTCGCGAAGGACGGGTTCTTCTTCTTGCCTGTGGTCGGATCCCTCTTCCAGTTCATCAGCTGGAACTGAGAGACGATGCCGAGCCTGTTGTTGTCCAGAACGAATATCTTCATGGGGAGGTCGAATTCCTCGATTGTCGCGAGCTCCTGGATGTTCATCTGGAACGATCCGTCGCCAACAAAGACAATCCCCAAGGCCTTCTTGTCCGATTCCAGCAGGGCTCCTATATTCGTCGGGATGTCAAATCCCATGGTTCCGTGGCCTGCTGAGGTCATCCAGATCCGTTTGGGGTGGTCGAAGGAGAAGTACCGAGCGACGAACTGCTGGTGCGCTCCGACCCCGGAGCTCACGACTACGTTCCTGTCGATGGTCAGCTCGTCCACTCCTCGTATGATGTCTCTGCTGTGCAGCCCCGGCCCTTTGAAGAACTGCGAGGAGTCATACGTCGACTTCCACTGCCCTATTGTCGATATCCATTGATCATAATCACTCGAGCGAACTGGAGTGGAGGTGTCTTCCAGGAAGAGCCTGAGGAATGTCCCGAGATCTGATTGCACATTGACATTCGCCTGCACGCGTCCGAATTTCAGCTCGTTCGGGTCGATGTCGACTCTTATGATCCTCTTGGATCTTCTGAAAGAATCTAGCTGCGTCCCAGTCTGTCTGAGGTCGAGCCTCGAGCCAAGCACTATCAGCAGGTCCGAGTAGTACGCGGCAAGATTGGCGCAGAACTCGCCGGTGTGACCGAGGAAGCCGAAGTTGAGAGGGTCGTCGCGTGGGAGCACGCCGACTGCCGGGAGACTCGTGATCACGGGCGCTCCTATCCTCTCGACAAAAGTTCGGAAGAGGTCGACTGACCTGGATATATATACTCCGTTCCCCGCGAGGATAAGCGGTCTCTTTGATTTGGAGAGGGACTCAAAGACCTCGCGAATCTGGTCTTTCGAGAGGGACGGACTGGAAGATGATGTGGCTGATCTCGGGCTCTGGATATCCCCGGGTCCCGTCTCCACTTCCCCTCTTTGGACGTCCATGGGGAGATCGATAAGAACCGGTCCTGGCCGTCCTTCTCGTGTCAAGAGGAAAGCCTCCGAGATCTTCTGCCCAAGCCCCGCCTCCAGGTAGACTATCCGAGAGTTCTTGGTCACCGGCTTGAATATGTTGACCGTATCGGTCTCTTGAAACCCCGTCTGTCTCACTTTCCTGTCGTAGTTTATGTCCTTGGTAGCGACTTGGCCGGTGATCGCCAGGATCGGAGCGGAATCGTAGTATGCGTCCGCAATCGGCGTGAGCAGGTTCGTGACTCCCGGGCCGGAGGTCACCATCACCACCTGGGTTCTTCCTGAGATCTTCGAGGCCCCGATCGCCGCATATCCGGCCCCTTGCTCGTTCCGCGCGCAGAAGATCTCAATCCCTTCGTTCAGGAGCGCGTCGAGCAGGGGAGCTATCGTGCCACCAGGGAAGACGTACACCCTTCTGACGCCCTGCGATTTCATCGTCTTTGCGATTGCCTCGGCACCTAGCACTGTGTTCCACCCGTCTCGCGGATTTGCCGCGGATCGAAAGCCCTGCATCCTTGTGCCCGGCATGTCGACAGGCATCCTGTCTGGGTAGGCAGAGTTTTCGTTGCTAGTTGCACCAGATGATTGGCTTATTAGTTATTCCTTTCCCTTGAAGCGTTTTGCAGCGGACCTTGACTGGGAGGTGTGAGTGAGACTCCTTCGGGAGTAGTAACCCTTATCGCTGATGACCGCTCTCCAGCAGGAAGGATGGTCCATAGATGAGGACTGTAGCCGTGAGGTTCGTCAAGTGTCCAGTTTGTAGATCCACCGACCATGACTCAGTCTATGAGAGAGACTTCAGGGTATGGAGCAGAGACCGTTTGTTCGTTTGGCCTGCGCAACAGGTCGTCTGCAAGCGCTGCGGCATGATTTTCACGAATCCTCAGCCGACGAGTGCCACCTTGAAGGATTTTTATGAGTCCGACTTGGCCTATCAGTCCGACGACGATTCCTCTCGATACTTCAGGCACCAGCAATTGGAGTTCATCCGCAGCCATGCCTCAAAAGACTGCAGATCAGTGTTCGATATAGGAGCTTCTAATGGAGCCTTTTTGGACATCGCGAAGAGCAAAGGATATGTCGTCACAGGCGTCGAACCATCAAGTGCGGGTGTTCAGGAGGCCGAGAGGAAATTCGGGATCAGGATGGCAGAGGGCTTCTTTGACAGGAAGTTCGTGGGCTCCTGCAAGGATAGATACGACATTGTGACCATCAGGCATGTTCTGGAACATATCCGGAATCCCGTCCCTTTCTTGAGGCTAGCGACCAAAATCACAGCTCGCGGGAAGTACATATTCATCGAGGTCCCGGATGCGAGCCGACCGTTCGCCGAGAACATCGCCGATTTCTTCTCCCATCAGCACATCCTGCATTACACAGAAGGGTCTTTGAGGAATATCGCCTCTCAGTTGCGCTTGCCGATCGTCGCTGTCCAGAAATTGGAGGAAATACCGATCATCAGGTTGTTGTTGAAGAATGAGTACAATCAGAGGTTTCCCTTGACGAACGAGCATCGCACAAACGTGAAAGTAGTCAAGGCGTACAAACTCAGAAGAATGGAGTTCATATGCAGTCTCAGGACTCGGATAGACCCGGGAACAAAGAAGCTGATTCTGTACGGGGCAGGCATGCATACTACGCAGCTGCTGCAAACGGGATTGCTCGAGGATATTGAGATCGACTGCATCATGGATTCCAATGCTCAGAAGCACGGAACTGTCTTTGAGGGGTTTGAAGTGCAGAGTCCTCGAATTCTGGAGGGCAGGCGCACTCCCGTTCTCATCTCATCCTACGATAGCCAAGATGATATCTCACGCTACCTGACGGCTAATTTCCCGCATGTTCCCCAGATAAGGTTGTACGATAGCGTGATAAGCTACGACAGAGGAAAACGCTCTCGTGCGTGAGCACGATGAACCAGAGTCTGGATTCTCGTTCAGGAATCCAATGTTGCAGGTGCTGGTCGATTCCAGCATCTCCTCAGGCCTGGTGGCGACGTGTACCCGCAATTCCTGTCAGAATATGTCCATGATTCAATCGATCGGTCGTCTTCCACAACCATCAAGATTATATGTCAATTCACTCATGATGGCAGGCACTGGACCACTCCGAATCGGTGAAACTGAATGGATTGGAAGAACAAGGTCGTATTGGTCACTGGAGGAACCGGTTCCTTCGGAAAGAGATTCGCCCAAGTGATGCTCAGCGATTATCATCCCAAGAAGCTCATCATCTTCAGCCGAGACGAACTGAAGCAGCATGAGATGCAGCAGGGAGGCTTCGATCACGAAAGCATCCGCTATTTCATCGGTGACGTGAGAGACGTCGACCGGCTTCGCAGGGCTCTCAGGGGAGTGGATGTCGTTGTGCACGCCGCAGCTCTGAAGCAGGTGCCTGCATGTGAGTACAATCCGATTGAGGCGGTCCTGACGAATGTCATGGGCGCGAGGAACGTCATCGACGCAACGCTCGACTGCGGCGTGGAGCATGTCATGGCGATCAGCACCGACAAGGCCGTCAACCCGATCAATCTGTACGGGGCGACGAAACTGGTGGCTGAGAAGCTGTTCGTTCAGGCGAACGCGTATCGCGGGGACAAGAACACCAAGCTCAGCTGCGTCAGGTATGGGAATGTCGTCGGAAGCCGCGGCAGCGTCATACCGGTGTTCCTGAACCAGAAGAAGACCGGTCGGATCACGGTGACGGACCCACGCATGACCAGGTTCTGGATAACCCTGGACCAGGGTGTCCGGTTCGTTATATCCTGCATCGAGAAGATGCACGGCGGGGAGATATTCGTCCCAAAGATTCCCAGCATGAAGATCGTGGATCTCGCGAAGGCGGTCGCCCCGGAATGCGAGATCGAGAACAGCGGCATAAGACCTGGAGAGAAGATACACGAGCTCCTCATCTCCGAGGATGAAGTGCGCACGACCATCGAGACCGACAACATGTACATCGTGGAGCCCGTTCATCCGTGGTGGAGCGACTGGAAGTGGGATGGGGGCAAGCCGATGCAGGAAGGGTTCAGATACTCCAGCGACTCGAACAGCAGATGGGTCACCGAGGCGCAGCTGAAAGATATGTTGCGGGAGAGCAAGCTTGGCTGAATCAATCGGTCCTGCGTAGCGTCGCTAATGGTCTGCGATGCCGACCACGGTCATTCTTTCTTCTTGTGAGACAATTCAGTCGTCACGTAGTGTCTCATCTTTCTCAGGTTCAGGGTGTCCAGGAAGAAGTGGAGATCTTGGGCCGTGAACTCTCTGAGGCAGTAGAGGATCCCTAGGAATCCTCCCAGGGAGATGAGGAGGTAGACCGCAGCCTCGAACCAGTGAGTCACATGGAAGACCGTGCCCATGTAGAACATTACAATGCCGATTCCCAATGCCGCAAGGACGTGTTTCAGGATCGAAGGATTCAGTTTTGCTCCTGTCAGGCTGTAGGTGAACCATCGGGCGATACCGAAGCCTACAAATGCTGATATGAGGCTGGCATAAGCTGCTCCTCGGTAGGATAGTCCGAGGGTGTGTATGCCGAGCAAGCTCTTCGGCACCAGGATAAGCAGCAGGATCACGCCAAGGACTAGATTGAGATAAATCCATTTCACATAGAGGTCCACCCTGTTCATTCCGAGCACCTGAGCTGAGGCGGTCAGGTTCAAGAGCGCGATATAGGTGGCAACCGCAAGGTACGGCAGAATCTTGCCAGCACTGGTGAACGCGTCACCGAAGAAGAGCCAAGCGATCTGGTTCGGGAAGACTATTATCGTTGTCAAGATCGGCAGGGAGATGAGAGAGAGATATCTTTCCCCTTGTCTGGATGCGCGCCTGATCGCATCGAGGTTACCTTCGTTCCACAGCTTGGAGAAGGTCGGGAACAGAAGCACCATCACGGAACTCCCCAGGATGCCCAAGTAGGCAAGCAGAGCCAATGATGAGCTGTAGTACGCGACGTCGGTCTTCGGCCAGAAGAATCCGATCATGGTGGTGGACAACTGGTTGAGGATCGCGTCGGCGACAATAACCGCCACCATCGGAATCGCCCACTTGGCGTACGTATGGATCAGCTTGGGTTTCTGCCAAACTATGTGCTCTCTCGAAATCTGGAAGACGGCAGCGCATATCGCGACCATTCCACCTGCGAGAAATGCAAGGGAGACGCTGATGGCTCCCATACCGTTCGTCAGCACAAAGATGAGAAGTGGCAATCGTGTCAAGGGATCACAGATCGAGATCAGCTGGCTCTTCGCCGTCTGCACCCTCGCATCAAAGGTTGTGGTCGCTATCGCTGTCAGGTCGGATAGTATCTGATATACCAGCAGCACCAGCATGATACGGACCGAGTCGCCCGAGAGCGGATGCTCCGAGAACAAGGACCATACTCCTATGGTGCAGATCACGAAGACCGCCATCGCAAGTGTCAGCAGGCCCTTCACGTACGCGAACGTGCTGATGCATGCATTCAGGTCCTGACCCTCGGAGACCCTCTTGACGTGAGCGGATCCAAAGCCAAGGTCCGCTATCGAGTTGAAAGTGGCTAGGAACGCGAGCGTCCAAGCTATCGTTCCATACTGTTCGGCACCTAGGTACCGGGTCATCAGTATCAAGCCAGCAATTGACAGGATTGCTGAGACTCCCTTCGCGATCATTATGAGAAATGATTTGCGCGCGATCAAGCGATCAGGGGTTTGATTATCTGACTCCTATATAATGCTGATTAGCCACAGATTGCTGACGCTGGGCTGTCGAAACCTGTAGCTTTGTGTGCCTGGCTAACGGAGGCAATGATTTAAGAGTTCGAATCGATACTCGGCCCGATGAGATACCTCTTCTTGATGGATGAGGCTGAATGTCAAAATGAACCCACGCTCGAAAGGTTGAGGATTCTCAGAAAGGACAACGAGATTGTCGTCCTCAGTCTGGGCACTCTTGCCAACCTCGCCCTCCGAAGAAACGGAATAGCCTATGTCACTCCCGATATCTTCTTCTCGAAGGAGAAATCCTCTGCCATTGACAAGCAGGTTGTGAGGTTCTGCAGGGAATGGTACAAGTCGGTTGACCTGCCTATTATGTCATTTCACGGGGTGTTGATTGGGGAGATTCTTGAGTATGATTTCTATTGTCTTTTTATCGATGCTCTGAGGAGCGTCGAGATCGCGAAAACGATCCTCAAGGATTCGTTTGACGCGATCTACCTTCCTTCTTCGGGTTCGTCAATTGGGTTTCGAGAAATCGGTTTTCACACTATGTGCTATGAAACGCTTCCGCCGATACTGGCCAGTTTGGCAAACCAAAAGAGCATAGGGGTTGCCAGACTGGAGCCATCTTCAAATCTGAGAGCAAAGATGCGACAGAAGCATGGTCTTCATGAACTAGTGGACTTTATGACTTCGAGCGTCAGGTTTCTGCGCAGGAACTGCCGGGACTTGGTCAGCATTCTTGCGCACAGGGATTTGAAGCGAGTTGCGCTTGTTGGTCACCTATTTGAAGGGATGACCAATAGTCTAGGGAACACTGACGCGAGAGGGCTGAAGACGAATCCGAGTTACGTGCACACCCCCGAATCATGGCTGCATGCTCGTGCCATCGTGAAGCTGTTGAGGAGCGAGGAGACGATTGCGAGGATCGATCATGAGATTGTCTATGATGGCATTCCCTTGTGGCGTGCGCTGTTCCCGCTAGTCGACACGGTTGTCTCGACACTGATTCCAAAGGTCCTTGGTCGGATCCAATGGACCGAGTTGTTCGTGACGACACTGAGCCCCTCCTCTTTCGTAATGTCCGAAGACATCACCGCTCTTCCCAGGGCAATGTGTCAAGTGCTCAAGATGCATGGAATTCCCATTGTCGTGGTTCAGCATGGGATACTGAACGGCGACATGGCGGGCACATATGTCTTGCCGGTAGTGGGAGACTGCCAGGCTGTCTGGGGAGAGTACTACCGCAATTGGCACATCGAAAGGGGGAAACCGTCAGAGAGTCAGGTCGTGACCGGATTCCCAAAGCACGACGAACTTCTCAGACTGCCTCCTCTTGACCGTGACGGGCTCTGCGAGCGATTTGGGTTGGATCCCAAGGTCAAGACAGCATTGGTCATCACGGAATGGTTCCAGGCGACGACGTCTAGCGACATGGTCGAGTGTGAAGAGCGCTACATCAGATTGGCATTGAGGTCGCTCAAAGTCTACGACGGTATCCAGATCGTGGTCAAGCTGCATCCAGACCTTCAATCAAGGTATCACAGGATAGTGTCCGAGATCGCCGATCAGGAAGGTGTGAGAGTCTTGATTGCCAGAGACTCTCTGTGGGATCTGATCAGGCTATCGTCTTTTGTCATCGTGTCCACCTCCAGCGTCTGCGTCGAGGCACTTATCCTGGGCAAGCCCGTCATATCGGTGAACTTGGCAGATCAAAGAGACATGAGTGGTCTGGTTCAGGACGGATTGGCGATTGGTGCGTACAGCGAGGACGAGATCAAGAGCTCCATAAGGAAGTGCATGGAGATTGATGCGCATCATCCGGTTCAGGCGGATAGAACGAGGCAGCTCCTCCTTCCTTTCATATACCTTGCTGATGGGTGCGCTTCTCAGAGACTGGCCGAATTGATAAGAACGAAATCCGTACGGAATCCCATGTCGCGTCAGTCGTGAAGACGGCCGTATCGTCAGGGTCGCATGATGAGATGCAGAGGGATCATTTCTCCTTCTGCCTAGATTCTTCCGCAGCCAGCTTGAGGTCTGCTTCGACCATTGTCCTGACGAGCTCTTTGAACTTCACCTTCGGTTCCCAGTCGAGGAGTCTCTTTGCTTTGCGCGCGTCTCCTTTCAAGCGCGTGGAGTCCGTCGGTCGGATTAGTTACACCTTGGTTTTGGCTATGCGGTCTGGATTTCCGATCCCGGCGACTTCGCACGCCTCCTACTCGAGCTTCTTCGGGGAAGCCCGATAGCCCTTGAACGCGTAGAGTGCGTTCAGGAGGCCGACGGCGATTGCGGACGATGAACCGAGGCCGGTACCTCTGGAGGGGATGTCGGCGATAGTAGTGATCTCGATGCCGTTCCTGATGCCGACCTTTCGCAACGCTTCGCGGACGAGCCCGTGCTCTATCTTGTCGACGGAGTCCACTATCTCGGTCTTGGCGTAGCTGATGCGGATGTCGTCGTCGAACCTCTTGTTGACGGTGACATAGACGTACTTCCTGATGGCGGAACTTACGACGGCGCCGTACCCGGTCCTGTAGTAGTCGGCTATGTCGGTGCCTCCTCCGGCGAAGCTCACCCTGAGAGGCGTCTTGGAGATTATCATCGGGATTTCGGCCCTGAATGAGCCGTGGCAGGATGATAAATGTCGCTCATCGGGATGTCCATCCATGGCGGATACGTGAAAAGAAGGGAAATGCCAACCCTCCCCGAGGTCAATCCTTTTCCTTGAATCTCTCTCTGGCTTCCTTATAGAACCGCTGCGGATAAAAAAGGAGTTTAAGATACTGAGCTCGAACGGGCTCCTGCCAAAGGGCGAAAGGCTGGTCGTGGGGGAGAACACGATGCTGTACCTTTGATTCCGGGACCATCGGCGCTTGATGATAACCAATATATGTCCTGTTTGTGTTAGTCCGCGACATGAGCAAGGTGGCTGTCCTTCGGACCTCTCCGTCGAGCGTTCTGGAAGACTATGCTAGGCTGATGCGGAGCGTTTCCTACGAAAGCGCGATCCCGAAGGATCGGAAGACGATACTCAAGCTCAACTTGTCCTGGACTCTGTTCTACCCCGCTTGCTCCACGCCTCCATGGGAGCTCGAGGGAGTCCTCAAGACCCTCATCGAGGACGGATACAAGGACATCGACGCCGTCGAGAACAAGACGGTCGTGACGAAACCGACCAAGGGCGCCGTCAACAACAAGTGGATCCCGGTGCTCAAGAGGTACGGCCTGAAGTTCACGCCGCTCACGGACGTTGAGTGGGTCACGTACGAGCCGAAGGCAGAGCTCTTGGTGCTCGACAGCAAGGTGTTCGACCGTGTCGAGATCCCGAAGATGCTGATTGGGACGAACATGCTCCATCTGCCGACCCAGAAGACCCACGGGCACACTACTACCACGGGGGCGATGAAGAACGCTTTTGGGGGGCTCTTGAAGCAGGTGAGGCACTACTGTCACACCTACATCCACGAAGTGCTCGTGGACCTGCTGACTATACAGAAAGAGATACACCCGGGGATGTTCGCGGTTATGGACGGCACAGTTGCGGGCGACGGCGCTGGCCCGAGGACGATGGAGCCCAAGATCAAGAACTACATCCTCGCGAGCGCGGACCAGGTCGCGATAGATGCTGTTGCCGCGAAGATGATGGGGTTCGAACCCATGGAGATAGGCTACATCAAGATGGCGCACGACAAAGGTCTGGGCGTTGGTGACCTGAAGCAGATCGATGTCGTGGGCGAGGATATTTCGAGCGTGAACTACGGATTCAAGGTCACGAGAAGCCCGGTCATATACGGCGACCAGATGGTGCGAAAGGGACCTCTGAGGCTCATCGAACCGCTGATGCACACGCGCCTGTTCATCATCCCGAGGTTATTGAGCGAGGGATACCACGACTACTACTGGTACCCGCTCAAGGGCAAGAAGCATGTGAAGGCGTTCATGGCGACCGAATGGGGCCAGCTGTTCCAGAAGTACTGATTTCGAGGCCTGGCTTGATGTACCCGCCCTTCCGCATAGGATTTGTATAGACGAGGCCATTCTGGGAGCGTATGGCAGAGGGGTCTGCGGGGAAGGCGCGGGCGTACATCGAGCTCATCCGTCCGAAGCAGTGGTACAAGAATCTGCTGCTGTTCGTCGGGATAGTGTTCGCGAAGGAGCTGAGCGACCTCAACCTGTTCCTTCTTGCGGTCCTTGGTTTCGTAGCGTTCTGCGCCCTGTCGGGCGCGGTCTACACGGTGAACGACATCGTGGACAGGAATCTCGACAGGCTGCACCCGAGAAAGAGCCAGAGACCGATACCCTCGGGAAGGGTCTCTGCCACGAGCGCCGGGGTCTTCGGTGCGGCCTTGCTCGTGGTGGGCCTGGGATTGTCGTTGTACATCCACTGGCTTTTCCTGCTTGCGGCGCTTGCATACCTGGCGGAGGGCTTCTCCTACTCACTCTACTTGAAGAATGTGGTGATAGTCGATGCGATCGCGCTCGCGGTGGGCTTCGTGATCAGGGCATATGCGGGTACTGTTGCAGTGGATGTTCCGATCTCCCCGTGGCTCGTGATCTGCGTGTTCCTGCTCGCGCTGTTCCTCGCTTTCGGCAAGCGTAGGCACGAGCTCGCGCTCCTGGGCGACCAGGCGGAGAACCACAGGGAGATATTGAAGCATTACTCGCTCCACATGGTCGAGGACATGATGTCGGTGTCGACGGCGACGCTCATCATGGCCTACGCGATGTACACCTTTCTCGCGACGAACCAGTACATGATGCTCACGATTCCGTTCGCGATCTACGGCTTGCTCCGGTACATGTTCCTCGCGCACACGGCGGACCAGGGCGGGGAGCCGGAGCAGATATTCAAGGACATCCCGAGCGTGATCAATCTCGTCCTCTGGGTCCTCGCGGTCGTCCTGATACTGTACTACGCCCCCACTGAAGGCCCATTGATCGGGTGATCATCATTGAAGGTCGATGTCCACGTGCACACACGATACTCAGTCCATTCAATCCTGAAGGTCGAGGATGTCGCAAGGATTGCCCAGAAGAGATGCCTGGATGCGGTCGCGATAACTGACCACGACGCGATCGAGGGCGCCTTGGAATTGTCCAAGGTCTTCCCGACGATAATCGCGGAGGAGGTCTCGAGCGACGAAGGAGATGTCATCGGACTGTTCCTGCGGGAGAAGGTCGAGAAAGGGCCCGCGCTTGAGGTGATGGACAAGATACGAGCTCAGGGGGCGCTCGTCATGATCCCTCATCCGTTCGACACGATGCGCAAGGAGGCTCTGATGAAGGAGGAGCTGGTATCGAAAGGCGACATCATCGAGGTCTTCAACTCCAGAGTCATGAGGCAGGAGGACAACGAGCGCGCGCGGAAGTTCGCCGTGGACAAGAGCTTGCCGATGATCGTCGGGAGCGATGCCCACACATCGGTCGAGATAGGCCGATCGTTCATCGAGATCGATTCGGTCGACGACCCGCGATCGTTCATGAGGGCGCTCAAGGACGCGAAGCTGCACTCGAGGAGGAGCTCTGTGCTGGTCCACGGGCAGACCAAGGTGCTCAAGCTAAGGGAGGCGTTCCACTGAAGGGCTCGATCTGGAGGAAGGTCATCGTCGCCGTCGCTGTGGCGGCAGCGTTCTACTTCGTGCTTGTGGTTCTCTCTGACTGGGAGAAGGTCGTCGCGGCCGCCACGCGGTTCGAGTGGATCTATATCGCCCCAGTGATCGGCCTGGTCCTCGTGAACTACATTGTCCGGTCGGAGAGGTGGCATCAATATCTGAAGAAGGTCGACATCGGGCTTCCCAGGAAGAAGAGCTACTGGCTGTTCCTGGCGGGCCTGTCGATGTCCATCACGCCCATGAAGGCCGGAGAGGCGGTGAAGGCGCTCCTGCTGAAGATCGAGAAGGGCGCGCCTGTCGAGAGGGGCGTGGCGGTCGTCTTCGCCGAGCGCATGTCCGACATGACGGGCATGATTCTGTTGATCGGGATCGGGTCGTTCGCGCTAGCATACGGGCTGGTTTCGTTCGCCGTTGTGATAGTGATAATCGCATCAATCCTGCTGGTCCTGAGCTCGCGGAAGATGAGCGACAAGATAGTGGGATTCCTGAAGGCGAGGAAGCGCCTCGCGAAGCTCGGGCATATGCTCGACGGGGCGCTCAAGGATGCGAGACAGCTGTTGATCGGGAGGAACCTGGTCGAGGGGACGGCCTTCGGGGCTTTGGCATGGGCAGCTGAGTGCATCGCGTTCTATCTCATCGCGCGGGGCTGCGCGATCGATATCAGTATCCTGGAGGCGGTGTTCATCTATGCCTTCTCGTCGGTCATAGGCGCCATAAGCATGCTTCCGGGGGGCATGGGCACGACCGAGGCCACGATGGTCGGGCTCTTGGTCGCCTTGGATGTGACAGCTTCGACGGCCTCATTTGCCGTCATTCTTACGAGGGTATGCACGCTTTGGTTCGCAGTCGTGATCGGTATGGTTTTCATGATGATGTACGCGAGGGAGTCTTCTGAAGCGCGATATGCCCTGGGCGCTGGGTGATTGAGTTCACCTGTTTTTCTCTTGTTAGACACCTTTGACCTACTCGCGCATTCTGAGCGCGAACGGAGTGCCTCCAAGAGGCGGGAGACTTGTGGTCGGCGAGAACACAACGATCTACCTCTAGAACAACGAATCACCTGCAGAAACCCGATTCAATATGCATCGGCCGACCCTTTCGAGGGCGGTTGCTAAGGCACTGTCGATGAAAGGTTTGGTCCTCTCGGGCGGGTACGGCTCGCGGCCGCACCCTCCTGCGTTCATGGGTCCAAATCAGCTGACACCAATGGCGAACTCGGGCTGGGCACATATAGCTCGAGATAACTCAAACCTTGACTGGTTCGTTTCGCGTGTCTCCCTTGAAACGGTCGAGATACGTGCAGACATCAGTTCCGACGAAGAATCACTGTTCAATCCATGCATGGAGCATCACTGGGTTGCCATGTTCTGGACGGATACCTCTCTTCTTGATTGTGTACCGGGGTTCAATCCTGGTCAAGAACTTCGCAATCCATTCTGCATGTTCCGGGTAGTGATACGTGGCTATTGATATCTTCGGGGTGTTCCGCTGTATGGTTCTTGTCGCACCTTTGAGAAGGTCAGTTTCATGTCCTTCTACGTCCGCCTTTATGTAGGTGACATCTTCTCCATTCTCGACGAACAGAGAGTCAATGGACTTCGTGCTTATCTTGATACCCTCTTTGCCAGACACGATTCTCGAGGAGATGCCTGCGGGTGCCAGAAACGCCTCTCCGCTCTCGCTGGAGAGTGCAAATGGCAGTACTTTGACGTGTCGAATCCCGTCGAAGGTCAGGTTCAGGCACTCGACGAACTCTGGTAGAGGTTCTGCGATGAAAATCCCCTTGCATCTTCCAAGTGCAAGAAGACTGAACAGTCCCTCTGAGGCTCCACAGTCGAGAACAATATCGTCATCCTCAACGGTCGTTCCCGCGGTCTCGTAGTAGTGCCAAGATCGTGGATTCGTACATTCGTTGATTATCAGGTGCAGGTTACGTAATTCAAATCCCTTCGGGTAATAGAGAGGCCGATTGATTCCTCTGATCCAGACCACCAAGTGCTTGCCAGCCTCCTCTATGTGGTCGATTTGGTTCTGTGGATTGCCGCCTTGTGTTCTGGAAAACGGGAATTCGAGTAGTTCGAGCAGAGATGCGTTTTGCCAGTTGCCCATCAACCAGTAACGCAGAATCCTGAAATACGGTCGGGGATCAGTCATCTAGCCTCCTTCCTTGTCCCCCGTCCAGCTTCTGCCAGTTTCGTCCTGTGTTCTTTCAGGAACGCGAACGCGTGGGCCGCCGTCGCCGCAATGTACTGGTCCTGCATTCCTATGGCCTCGCCGAGCTTCTCGATCTCTATATCGCACGCCTCCTCCGCGAGTTTCTTCGGGGAAGCCCGATAGCCCCTGAATGCGTAGAGTGCGTTTAGGAGGCCGACGGCGATTCCGGACGATGAGCCGAGGCCGGTGCCTCTGGAGGGTATGTCGGCGATAGTGGTGATCTCGATGCCGTTCCTGATGCCGACCTTTCGCAAGGCTTCCCGAACGAGCCCGTGCTCTATCTTGTCGACGGAGTCCACTATCTCGGTCTTGGCGTAGCTGATGCGGATGTCGTCGTCGAACCTCTTGTTGACGGTGACATAGACGTACTTGCTGATGGCGGAACTTACGACGGCGCCGTACCCGGTCCTGTAGTAGTCGGCTATGTCGGTGCCTCCTCCGGCAAAGCTGACCCTGAGGGGCGTCTTGGAGATTATCATCCGGTTCCGCCCTTAATGCACGATGGTCCAATAATAGATGTCGCTCATGTATTCAGCATGGGTTGAATGCCAGCTAGAATCCATTGAATAGTGACATCCACTTCTTCGAAGACGGCTTTGAAGGGATAGCCGATGAAAGGTCTGGTCCTCTCGGGCGGGTACGGCACGCATCTGCATCCGCTGATGCACACTGGTCCGAGACGGCTGATGCGTATCGCGAACAAGCCGAACACACATTCCTGCGTAGAGGACCTGAGAGACGCGGGCATGACGGATGAAGGGATCATCCTCGAGGACGTGATGTCGGAGAAGGTCCAGGAGTTCCCGGAGCGCTGTTCAAGGTCCCGCTAGAGGCCCTATCATCTCGGATGCGCCGGTGCTTCCGATATGTTCACGGAATCCACTTTTCGAGTGCGACCTTGAGCTTCTTGTATTCGGCCATCGAAAGGGGATAGAACCTGGCGGTCTGCTGATAGCTGGATGTGAGGAGCGCGATGGCGTCCTTGAGAGCCTTCTTGGCGACCGCCTCCCTCACCTTCTCCACGTCCATCTCTCCGCGCGCAGCCAACAGAAGCGCGATGAGGTCGGAGATGTCCTTCTGTCCCTTTACAGACTCCTGTCTTTCCATCAGCGCGTGAAGCTTCAGTATGAGCAGGTCCGTTGGCGAAGCCACCTTGGTCATGTGGCCAAACAGCTTTTTCTTGATGCTCCTTCTGAGGACATCGCCTGCTTTGAAGGGGCCTATCATGTCATCGTACGCATCGACTTCTATAACGCCATCCTCAAGGGCTTTCTTGAACCCCTTCTTCCCCAGGTGACTTCCTGAGGTTTCGTTAAAGCCGAGCTCAAGGAGCTTCTCGCGGACCTTCCACAGGTCTTCGGGCTTGAGGACGATGTCTATGTCCATCGAGTACTTGTACGGGTTGTAGGCCCAGATGGCCCATCCGCCGATGACCCCGACATCCGCTCCCGAATTGACGATCTCCTTGAGAGTCTCTTGCGATACTTCGTATACGTCCATGTCAGACCCCCAGCATTCTAGATGAGATGCCGAGTTGGAGAGCCACCCGAGGGCCGGATCCGCCGGTGCACATCAGGTCGACGAAGTTCTGGGGGAGGGAGACCACCGGCAAGCCACCCACGCGCTCAGAGCCTAGGAACAAGTCGTTGTCTTCCGCTGGCAGGAGCGATATCCGTTGCGGTGATTCCGAGATCTTGCCCAGTGCTTTCGCTGCGGGATTCACCTTCCCTTTCGGGACGTACAGCTCGTACGAGGTAGTCCTCATGTAATGAGCTCGAAGCCATGCCCCCCTGAACTGCGTCAGGGCGACTCCCTTCATCTTCGCAACCGCTGCGTCAAGCTGAGCATCGGACTTGCTCGACTCGACGTAGACTGGCTCCGGCATTCTGCGCCTGCACGACCAGAGCACGAGGAGGCGTATGGGCTCCACCAAGACGAACCTGTTCTTGTAGGGCTTTGCGACGACGACCTCACGTTCGAGTTGCTTGAGAACGCGGCTCGTCATGCCTTTCGAGTACCCTGTCCGGGCACTCAGCTCGACGCCCGTCCAGTTCTTCTTGGGCTCGGTGAGGAGGAGGCGAGCGGTCTTTTCGAACGCTGATTCCATGGATGTTGCGAGAGCGGTCCGAGTATATATAACATTTACTTATATGTAAACTTTTCAAATAGTGGATGCTGACCGCGTCCAGGGTTCATCGGATCCTCCGGTCGGACTGTAGGCGGTCCCGAGCCGATACTCCTCCCGCCGGGCATAGATCATGGGGAATCACTATCCTCGAGGCGGGATACCCCATCAGGGAAAGCAAGTGCTGGTCCTCGCTCGGGATGAGAGATGGATAGGTCTTCAAGGTCCTGCTTGCCTATGGCCTCGCCGAGCTTCTCGATCTCCATCTCGCACGCCTCCTCCGCGAGCTTCTTCGGGGAAGCCCGATAGCCCTTGAATGCGCAGAGTGCGTTCACGAGACCGACGGCGATTGCGGACGATGAACCGAGGCCTGTGCCTCTGGATGGGATGTCGGCGATAGTGGTGATCTCGATGCCGTTCCTGATGCCGACCTTTCGCAACGCTTCCCGGACGAGCCCGTGCTCTATCTTGTCGACGGAGTCCACTATCTCGGTCTTGGCGTAGCTGATGCGGATGTCGTCGTCGAACCTCTTGTTGACGGTGACATAGACATACTTCCTGATGGCGGAACTTACGACGGCGCCGTACCCGGTCCTGTAGTAGTCGGCTATATCGGTGCCTCCTCCGGCGAAGCTCACCCTGAGAGGCGGCTTGGAGATTATCATCCGGTTCCGCCTTCAATGCACGATGGTCCAATAATAGATGTCGTTCATCGGGAAGTCCATCCATGGCCGATGCGTGAAAAGAAGGGAAATGCCGACACTCCCCGAGATTAATCATTTTCCTTGAATCTCTCTCTTGCTTCCTTATTGAACCGCTGCACATAGGAAAGGAGTCCAAGATACTGAGCGCGAACGGGCTCGTGCTCAAGGGCGAGAGACTTGCGGTCGGGGAGAACACGACGATCAACCTCTAGTCAGATGGAGAGGTTTTCAGATCTTCCTTGATGCGATGGAGTCCGTGAAAGCGCGAAGTAAAGGACATCAAAATCATCGCTGCGAGCGGCTCGGGAAGATCCAGACGGGGCACAGGGATCATTTCTTCTTCTGCCCAGATTCTTCCGCAGCCAGCTTAAGGTCTGCTCCGCCCATTATTCCCACAGGTTCGTTGAACTTCACCCGAGGTGTCCATCCGAGAACCTGTTTTGGCTTCGTTGCGTCTCCGGAAGATGATTGAGACCTACCCAACCCTCTTTCCCTTTTCCTTTCCTACGGAATCTTCCCAGGTCTATCAAACCAGTGCTACGAAATGCCCCGGTCCCAGATCAGCATTTCGAATCTCGCTAGTATTGGGCAAATACGTGGAATTCTTTGACTTCAGGCATGGTGTCTAGGATGCTGCCATAGCTGTACAACCTGGTAGATCCATCGACAAAAACGATCCTTTTTGCAGTCCTCGAAAAGAGTGCCCAAGTCTCTCTTCTTTCTTCCTCATCCATATAGTTCCCATGGAACTCCAGGAGAATCCAAGGGGAGTATTTCCGGATCGTGTTCTGAGCTCCCTCGACTACCTTCCTTTCCGCCCCCTCAACATCGATCTTTATTCCATCCGGACGAATATCATTTTCTTCGCAGAATTTGTCAATCGTAGTAGTTTCCACATCAATCTCCTGGATAGCCCCTTCTGTCGGTTTATTCATAATTGAACTGACGCCAATCCCAAAGACATTCGCCCTTAACTTGGTTTTTCCCGACACATTGCTGAGACACCGTTCCTCGACGTGGACATTAGATAGACCGTTCATCTGAGTGTTCTCCCGTAGGACCTTGACAGCTTTCGGATCGGGGTCGAAGGCGTACACGAAACCTGTTGTTCCAACCAGTTTCGAGAGTAGCAGCGAATATGAGCCAAATGCAGCTCCCACATCCAAAACGGTCTTCCCTTGCAGTTCCAGATTCGTGAGATATCGAAGGCAAGCGGGCTCTTGCTTGCCCCTTTCGATTCTCTTCCAAACCGGCGATGCACGGACGGTTACTTCATAGCCACAAAAGGGATAGCGCATCTTGACATACGTATTAATTCCAAGAAAGTCGAAAAGCCATTTGATGGTGAACCATGGCCCGCAATTCTTCATAGAGTCCAAGAGAACCCATGAAGACAGTCTCACGTCACGAGCCAATGAATGGAACTTCGGTCTTCTCGCCACTGTCACAATCCTCGAACCCGACGCCCTATCGCCTTTCCATCCTTATGGATATTGCGATGAAGTGGTCTCCCACTGATATCCCTCCAGCCGGACATCGATCATAGGGATCACTATCCTCGAGGCAGGATACCCCATCAGGGAAAACAAGTGCTGGTCCTTGCTCGGGATGAGAGATGGGGAGGTCTTCAAGGTCCTGCTTGCCTAATTATTCTCACAAGTTCGTTGAACTTTACCCAAGGTGTCCATCCTAGAACCTGTTTCGCTTTCGTTGCGTTTCCTCCTAAGTTCGTGAAATCAGCTGGCCAACTTCTCCTTTTTCATTTCTCACCTATGAATAGATATGATCTTGTAAGCAACGATTCCCTCGTGTACTGTGACAACTTCTTTTCAAGTTGAGGAGTGAGTAACTCTTCGCCCTCATACTCAAAGTCCGCATCAATATCTTTCTTGGCATGTTTCCTGTCAATTCCATATATGCGTATTGGTCGAAAGAATTTCGATAGAAGCTGAATCATTTCTTCAGGTCGGACTCGGTTTAGTGCGGTCTTGGTGAATTGAATCCACGATTCCACTTCAGGGTCTCCAAGTAAGTGTCCCCAAGGGTGGGCCTCAGCCATATTGTCCATGATGTGGGCACCATTCAAGGAACAGTAGTTGTGCCAAAGATGGTAGTTGATCCCAGAAGGCTTGGTTACCCTCAATATCTCTTCCATCAGTCGCATAGGGTTTGCCACGTGCTCCAAAACCGCGTTAGAGATAACCACATCAAAAACACCGTCAGCAAATGGCAATCCAAGGCCGTCATAGCTTACTAGATCCTGAAATCGTTCTTCCAAGGACATCCCCGTTAAAGCCTGAAGACGATCGTAGTACTGACGATAGATGCGACGCTGGGTCAATTCTCGTGCCAAACCGGCAATTGATGTGCGGCAGGTCTTTTGACGATCGTAATGCAAAGCGGCATTTCCGTTTCTCCAGAAGACGTGGATGACATCGACCCCAACAACCATTCTTGCCACTGAAGACCAGAGCACGACATCTGGGTAATTGTACCCGCACCCGAGAACAAGAATTTTGGAGTCTGACAAACGGGGTCCCAAAAGCTCCGACAAGTCCTCTTTGCATCTGAGGAAAACGTGGTGATAGTCATGCTCAGCAATCTCCGAACCGTGAGGGAAGACCATGGTTCTAGTCCAATTCACAAACGCCCGATACCTGTTGGCTGTCATGCATTGTCTCCGTTCAATGTCCTCGAATCGTTTTCCATTCCTCATTGATGTTGCGGTGGATCGCCTCTTTGCTGATGTCGTGATTGACCGAGACTATGATGAGATAAGAGATTATGCTTTGCGTAATGCTGTCTATTTGTTTCTCATTTCTGATTACCGATAACTTGCATTTCTTAATAATCAGGTTCTCCAGCGACGGGCTGAATGCGATATTCGGAATATGGAATAACTTCACGACAGAGCAGTACATTGCAGGTTCGAAAACATGAGAAACAGACTCTCTCCTGGAACCACGAATGTACCTCACGTGCCTGTTGTGACCAGATAGAGTGTTGACGCACAGTAGATTCTCTCCGTCGAGATACTCTAGAATCTCCCAGTAGGTGACCACCCAGGCGCCTCTCTCTTCCAGACCTAAAGGTCCTTTGCTGGTTCTTGATGTCTCAGAATGTCTACCTTTCTTGACAGCTCTCTCATAGGCTCAGGTGGACCGTGGTCTTGTCGAAGGAATCCGCCACAAGTGCGTTGTGTGTGTCGAATGGACAAATCCTGTTGGTTGAAGTTCATCGCACTCTTGGAGAAACGATGAACTGGCAATTTGCGCGGATGAGGGCTGTCTGTTCTTCTCAACGATCATTTTCTCGTACCCCCATCGCGCTAGGGGGCTTGCGGGCTTTTTGAGCGATTTCTGAGCAGGTTCCAGGACGCCAGGTTCGTCCTGGAATCGACAGGCATCTGGGAGTTCATCTACGAGGGGACCGAGAAGAGAGGATTCGAGACGGTTCTGGCTCATTCACTCAAGGTGAGGGCTATCGCAGAAGCCAGAGTCAAGATGGACAAAGTCGATGCCGAGACCCTGGCTCAGCTGCTGAGGGCGAACCTCATCCCGAGATCGTAGGTTCCATCAGGAGATATGCGCGATCTCAGGCAGCTCGTGAGACAGCGCGCATATCTCTTCCGGCAGGCATCCAGGTTCAAGAACAGGATACACGCTGAAATCCTCAGACGAGGAGTCCATATGCGTGTGCGAAGGTGTACTCCTACTGGATGGTCAAGAACTACCGTGAGGGACATGGGATGTTCGCCTCGAACGGGATTCTGTTCAACCATGAGAGCCCTAGGAGAGGAGAGACTTTCGTTACAAGAAAGATCACCAGGACGATTGCTGGTTTCTTGGCAAAGAAGCAGGATGCTCTCTATCTTGGCAACCTAGAGGCGAAGCGCGACTGGGGATATGCGCCAGAGTATGTCGAGGCTATGTGGATGATACTGCAGCAGAAAGAACCTGGTGACTATGTCCTTGGAACAGGTAAGTCGCATCCAGTTAGAGAGTTCTTGATGCGATGGAGTCCGTGAAGCGCGAGATCAAGGTCTGCCTAAAGTCAACTGAGCAACCTTTGACTGAGCCATGCTTTCTTCTCTTCGTCTTTCCTCAAGAATTCGCTGGTTGACCTTCTGGGGCTTGAACCTACGAGAGTGACTGGCTGAACTCGAAAGGGTACCGGTTGTGTTGTCTGTGGCATCTTCGGAAAGCAACCGGAAACTCGACCCAAACCTCTTTCTTTTCCATGCGACAAATGGATAAATACTTGCGAGAAGTTACGAACAGCTGTCAGAACGTACATGGGCGGGTCTTGAACCATGCAAGAGAGAACGAGCGAATGTGCTAGCGGAGATACTTACTCAGAACATTACGCTGACATATATGAACTCCTTAGCAAAGTGCCACTCATGACAGACCCGGAAGAAGTCGAGTTCTTCGCAAATCTGGTACTCAAGGAGCGAAAGGCGCGCATTTTGGATCTTGGCTGTGCCGAAGGGAGGCTCGCTGTTCGACTAGCAAAGGATGGTCATCGGGTAGTGGCATCTGACATCTCCAGTGGGTACCTCACTCAGACAGCCCAGTTAGCCAAAGCCAACAATCTGGATGTCGAAGTGGTCCAATGCGATATTGAGAAAGACGTTTCGGTTTTTGGAGGAAGAGGATTCGATTACGTGTTTTTCATGGACGTAATCGAACACGTGAGGTCACCGATAGGAACCCTCGAAAACATAAGGAGACTCATGGCAGAAGATGGAGTCCTTTTCATCAATACTCCAAATGCAAGCTCGCTGTGGAATCTTATGTGCAGTCTATTCAACAGAAGGAGGATTTACCACCAATTGGACCCCGCAAATATGGGGGCTCTCCACCTTCAAGCCTATGACTACATGGCATTGCAGAACCTGTGCAACTTTGCAGGGCTCAGGATAATAAGGCATATACCCACAGCGATAGAAATACCGAAGCTTCCGAGGTCAAGACTCCTTGCGCGTCTCATGCCTGCCTTCCAAGCGAGTTTGTTAGTTGAATGCAAAAAATGCGAAAGACACAATGTAGCAGAGACCATTGAGATATGGGCAGATTCTATCTGCCCAAACCGTTAGTCAATACGTTTGAAACGGGGCGTTTTCGCCCTTCCTTCTCTACGGTCTTTTCCCAGGGATGCATATTGGATCGTCTGATTCAGACTTTAGCCAATCAGGATGAGGAATGGATCGGCTTTCCTGGATGCGATGGAGTCAGTGAAGCGCGAGGTGGAGAACGTCAAGATCATCGCTGCGTGTGGTTCGGGAAGACGGTTCAAGACATGCTGCTCCGTTGAATGCGTTCATCCATCCGATGATGAGCTCGCAGGATTGTGCACATCGTGAGACGCGGTCGAGCTGACATCTATGCTCATGGACTTCACGGGGAAGACCTTGCATAACAGAGTCATGCCAGATGGACAAACCAGTGGGATGTTCATTGTCTCGCAGACCGAGCGACTGTTCGTTTTCGCGTGGAAGTCGAAGTTCGGGAATGTCTCGACTAGTGCAGTCAGTTCGTGCTTTGTTCGAGGGAATGAGTGACATTGAGCCGTTCGTTTAGGAGACACTGAGCGATGTGGCGAGGTAAGGGGAATTTGACTGTTGACCCGAATCCGAATGTGCTACGGTGCACCTTGGGATATTAGCATCAATCATCAAACGGTTGGCGTCCATCGAAGAGACTTGAGAATTGTCTTATAGTTACGAATTAGTATGTTCTTCTCAATAGGAGTGGATTAAGTTGCGAGCGGAAATGAAGAAGTGGTTTATGTTGCAGATATGGAGATTGCAGCAGGTTGCCCAGATTCTCACTCTGGTGCTGCTAGCGGTGAACTTGGCATTGCAGATGTATTCATATGTCGGTCGGAGAACCTACTTGTTTTCCAGTCCTATTACTGGCGTGTCCATTCTCATCCTTGTTCTCGCGGGCGGGATCTGGGGCTTCGCAATATATTGGGATTTGGGATTGAAGATGTGGCGTGACCAGGCATTTGTCTTGACAGAGAAGAACCCATATTCCAAGGAGAGGATGAGTGCCAAAGAGGTCGCAATGAACAAGATTATCTGGCTTCCATTGTTGGAGAGGCTCGCAAAGGACGATCCACAGATAGGAGAGTGTGCGGGATATCTCCGCGGATGGATTGTGAGGGCAGAATGCGATGATCCGAAGCTGCGAACAGACTTCGACGATATCAAGCGCTATTTGGGAGCGAAGTGACCTCAGAGTCATTGTCTCTCTACTGGGTGAGTACTCAACAAACATGAACCCACTACTTCAGCATCTCTGCTCCCAAACCAACTGGTTCAAACGTCTTCGGAAAATGGCTCGGGCAGTGAGCTCTTCAAGGATTCGTTTCAAAGAATCTGGGCATCGGATAGTGTCCTCCTTCCCATTCCTGTTCAGGGTCATAATGGCTATTTAGGGATGCTCCATACGACTCACCTTAGTCTAGTCTCGACATTCATGTGAACAAGTCACTGCCCTCTAATTGAACCAACCTTTGCTCTATTGCCACCGGAGTTGGATTGAGCACTACATAGAGAGTTGCCTAAGGAGTCCCTCATCTTCACGGAGATCGCATTTATCACCAGCGCGTGGGATACTTCTGCAGAAGAATTCGATTCCAGGTCCGTAATTGATTCCGTTCTCTTGTGGAGGATCATGCCTACAGGTTGTCAATTCAGTTGTCCAGACTGGGATCAGAGCTCAGAATCCCTAAGTCCATCATTAGGGTCTTCACGAATTCCTTGCTGTCGTGTAAGTCTATCATTCTACGGGACGATTTCACGAGCGCTTCCCTCATGCTTGGAGATGCGCAGATTTCGTCTACTGCATCCAGTATGTTCTTTCCTCCTCTTCTGTGTACCACTTTCGCGTATCCATCATCACTCGCCTCAGCAACGAACGCGTACTCCCTAGGGCCGTAAACCAATATCGGTCGTTGGGCTAGCCAGTAGTCCGTGACCTTCGTTGGGAAGACGGTGAGTAAGTCGTAGTAGAAGGGTGATTCAAAATTCAAGGGAAGAAACAACACATCGCAATTTGACAAGAAGCTGACAAGTTTCTCATGAATCTCAATTGTTGAAATACTGTCAATCGAATCCGCAACTCCGATTCTTACCAGCCAGGCACGTGAGTCTCTTGAGGTCGCTAGGTGAATCTCAAGTCTCCCATTTGAGATTCTTTTCGCTTCCACAAGGTCCTTGAATGCGGAATCGTTCGTCTCGTATACCATTCCTGCAAAACCAACACGAACTGGATTCGTGCAAGGCCTATTCTCGAACTCGCGCAACAACTTGGAATCGACCCCGTGGGGAAGTAGCCCAATCTTGGACCCCAGTCCCTTCCGCTCATAGAATCCCTTCATGGCCCCACTCAAAGCATAAACCTTCGTTGCGCTGCGGAACGTCCATATTTCGGCCACTTTGGCCAATTCTTTCCGGGGATGTCCTCTCGCAGTCTCGACGATGCAATCATGGAGGTAGACGTAAAGCGGTATGCTCAAGAATTTCGAGAGGAAAAGTGATATGAGAAGAAACTCCAATGACGGGAAGACTGCAAGTATGTTCCTGGGCCGGGTTCCCATTCTCTTGAAGTATGAAGCAACTCGGAAGATTGTGAACGGGATCAGAAGGAAGCTTGGCATCTCCAGACGTGTCAACCAAAGTGAACTCTTCAATGTCAAAGTGCGAATATCGATACGTCTGTCACCTCTTGGCGAATCGGGTTTTGCTGCGGCCTTGAGAAGCGTCAGCGAATCTGAAGGAAAATGGCGCAACAACTCGTACATCACCGCGGAGGCTCCACCGATCTCGGGCGGCGCATAGTAGGAAACAACTAGTGTGAAGCCCGGAGAATCCGATGAGCTGTTTTGAGGAATCTTACCACCAGGGCCGTCCATGATGTATCATCTACCTCAATAAGATACCATCGTCTATTCATCTAGCTATTGACTCGTGCGCTTGGGCATAGAGACCGGTTGAGCATTGTTGTCATAATTCTGAGAACCGTCTGACTGCGAACCAGAAGAATGCTTCTCTCATTATCCCGTCGTATGCTAGAGCTTTGAACAGCAGCTCCTTATGCTTCTGGAGCTTCCGTTCTGCGAGCGCATGCGATTCCGTCATCCGTTCTTTCGTGCAATTTGGCGCTTCAGCGCTCATGATCTGGAGGAAACTCCAATCATAGAGTTGAAACGTCTCTTGTAGAAGTCGTTTGATTCCTGGTTAGGCCATGTGTTGCCAAAGGTACTCCCCCTGAACGCCGATTCTCATTGGGTCTCTAAAGGGCACCGCACGGCAAAACGCTTCCTGAATGCCTTTCTGTTAGCATGGTTCATCTTCGGCGATGAGTCTCTTCGTTGTAGGGCTTTTGGTTTGATCCTCCTTATCGAAGGCTCATTACCAAATCCTGGCCGTTTGAATAGAGTACAGCTACTCTCTCATTTCCCCAGAAACCTGGATTTGGCCACATCACAGTCGAGATGTTCAACTCGTTTCTATCAATGCCATAAACTGCGAACAGTTCTGCGTAGGCATCACAGAACAGAATCGTTTGGTCGCCTGGTGAAGATTGATTTGCAGAGAGCAAGTTTTCTATTGCTCCTAAGAATCGTTTCTGCATTTCTTCTTGCGCGGTCCCCAACAATGACTCAGTCACATCTGGTCCAAACAGATACCAAGTGCGTGCATAGAGAGAAGACATCCCGAGGAATCGTACACCCTCCTTTGACAGATTGGTCGAGGACTCGACAAGCCACACATTGGCGGCCGCCTCGCTGATCGTTGACTCCATGCCTGGGTTGCCTGTGCGTTTCGTCGGCAGATAGGATTGAAAGCCAACTAGGAATAGAAGCATGCAAACTGCCAGGGTAACGCCTTGGGTGAGAACGGTTCTCTTGGGGGTGCCGTGAAGGCGATTGCTGCCCGTCCATCTGGATTTCAAAAAGGAAGTCAAAACGGCCGCTATGTAGGGTACTAGCAGGAGGCCAGATAATGAAGCGGTCCTGATATATACGCTGCTCCCCATCGGTTGATAGCGCTCAAGAACCAGAGTAAAGATAGCGAAACCAGCTACATAGTAGAGCAAGTGGTCTGCTCTGGGTGAGTATTCGAGCGAGCTGAACGAAGAATCGGCTCTTCTCACTATCCTTAGTGCAAGATACGCGATGAAAAGGAAGAAGAGGATAATTTGGAAGGCATATGATGCAACAATTAGACTGAGATTCCCTAAAGGGTCATGTATGGTCGGAGTCAGAGCCCCGGATTCAATCTGGTTATGCAGAAGACCCCCATATATGATCAACGCGTTGCCAAGGAAAAGCAGATTGGCAATAGCGATGCAAGTTGCCAGAAGGAATGCCTGTAATGCTACGCTTCTCTTGTGCTCTCGGTGGGTTGTCCCTCGTGAAATGGAAATTCCGATGAGAAGCGTCATTGCTCCCAGGGCCATCGCTACACCTGTCAATGAGTGAGCTAGTGACAGGACTACAAGACTTACCGCCAGAACGCCCCAGAACCTAGCATGAGCTTTCGCTGTCGATTGACATATCGTCAATCTCAGAAGTAATGCAACGCAAGCGACAAGAATCGGTATTGCGAAGTAGAATGGTGCCAAGTTTGTCCCAGCAGACGTGTCAGGAATCGCTGCTAGGATTGCCGCTAATGATTGGACCATCCTAGATGGGGAGAGAAGACGAGCAAGCAGGAATACGAGCACGATTCTCAGAGAGAAAACCGTCGGCAGAACAACCCAATCCAGATTGCCTCCCCCCAGAATCTGACCAGCAGCGATCAGAATATGCATTGCTGGATACGGGTTTGTCTCCAGAGACGCGTTCCCGTTCATGATGATATCTCGGACCCAGGCCAGATGGTAGAAGGCATCCCATCTTCCGTAAGGGAGTTCATACCTGATGGATGGACTTGAGAGCAAGAGGATCGACTGCGCGGTCAGCATAGACAGGCCGAGCAATGTCTGAGTACTCCTGGAGGTGCGTCTTCCATCGACCCTTCTAATCATTTCGATACTAGCAACAGAGAATCCCAAGATAACAGCCAATGTCCACGCAGGACCCGCTGCTTTGTAGAAGTCTCCTTCAAAACCATTCATTGGAGATTGTCTCAGCACCGCTATCTGCGTCGATAATGAAAGCAGAAATACTGAGAAGAGCGCTAGATCAAAGAGCCGACTCCGGCGTTCACTGTTCGACCAACTCTTGCTGCTCGTCTCCTCTGCATACGAGGGGTCAGACATGAAATCCAGCCCCTTGTTGCCCTTCCCTAGCATAGTTCATGCAGATGTCACTGATGCGCTATGATTCGCTTAGATATGAATTCTTCCTGCACTCGTGCTGTGACACATAATTCTTAACGTCCGAGGCTCATATCATCTGGCTGAATGAGCGAAAGCTCATTCAGGATGGGATGCATTAATGGGCGGTTTCTGCCTGAGCAAACGAGACTGGAGGCGCATTAG
>Ga0315279_10000574_pt1 | contig 71651 bp, 78 predicted proteins | sample YL17G06_20_MG_FD_203694 | JGI IMG/M metagenome (GOLD analysis project Ga0315279, IMG submission 203694) | Sediment microbial communities from Yellowstone Lake, YNP, Wyoming, USA - YL17G06_20 | ecosystem: Environmental > Aquatic > Freshwater > Lake > Sediment | place: USA: Wyoming | collected...
CAATAAAATTAGCTGGAAGCCAGCCGACCCAGGCTGGCGCCGAATGAGCCCCGCTCCCAAGCGGGGCGAATGGGGCGTGGGAGATGTGGGAGCGCCATCGGCGCGGTGCCATAGATTAAATTTTAGTAACTGAAGTTTCAAAATAAGTTCGAGCAGCGTTTAATAGCTGCGACCAAATTTGACTTGGCGCATTTTTTGGGGATAAAGAACAATTTTTAGAATTTTTTTGAGCCAATAATTTTTCATCATAACTGCTTTTATAATAAGGGATTAAATCAAAGGGCTTTTTGAAATCCAAAAGCGCAATTCTATTCAGCAGGCGGCGGTTCGTAAGTGGCTTTGCCACTAACAAAAAATTTTTAACTATTGAGGGTTAAAAATAGTTTGTTTTCCAATTTTTTCCTAAGTCGCTAAGGCAAGTTTCTCTATCCCACGATTTACATCCCAAAGGCCAAAGGCGACCGATAATTTGGAGGTGAAATGATGAAAACAAAATATTTTCTCTATGCACGTAAAAGCACCGAAGATGAAGAAAGACAAGTTATGTCTATTGAGGCTCAGATTGTAGAACTGGAGGAATACGCCAAGCGTGAAAAGCTGGAAATTACCGAAAGGTTTATTGAAAGCAAGAGCGCAAAGAAACCAGGCAGGGAAGTTTTTAATAAAATGGTTGCCAAGATAAACGAAAGCAATGAAGCCGTCGGTTTATTGACCTGGCATCCAGATCGCCTTGCTAGGAACAGTGTCGATGGCGGGCAAATCATTTATCTTATTGATACCGGAGAGTTGGTTTCTTTGCGCTTTCCTACATTCTGGTTTGAGCCAACGCCTCAAGGCCTCTTTATGCTTCAGGTCGCCTTTGGCCAAAGTAAGTATTATTCAGATAATCTCTCTGAAAATGTAAAGCGTGGGATACGCCAAAAACTAAGGCGTGGCGAATGGACAGGCTTAGCTCCTCTTGGCTATGTGAATAACGCTAAAACACGAAACATTGAGCCAGACCCCACAAAGGCAAGAGTCATCGCAAAAGCCTTCGAAGAATTCGCTCAAGGAAGACATACCTTAGAAAGCTTAGCCGAACGCCTTAAGTTTTTGGGCGTGGCAAGCAAAAAAGGAAAGCGACTTTGTAAGGCAGTAGTTAAACATATGCTTTCTAATCCAATCTATACAGGCATCATTGTGCATAATGGCGAAACTTATGAAGGTAAATTTCAGCCAATTGTTTCCCGAGCGACTTTTGAAATAGTGCAGAAAATCCTCAAAGATAGAGCCAAGCCAAGAAAAAGTAAGAAAAGCCACAACTTTCCTTTTGTAGGGTTATTAAGGTGTGGTGAATGTGGTGCAGCAGTTACCGCCCAATACGCTCACGGTCACGGTGGAACTTATAGATATTATCGCTGTACTAAAAGGCTTGGCCCCTGCTCTCAAAGATACCTAAGAGAAGATTTAATGGCTTTTCAGCTAAAAGACTCACTTTCAAAAGTCGCTCTTTGCCAAGACTGGACTGAAAAAATGTGGGCGCAAGTGGATATTTGGGAGAAAGAACAAACTCAAGTATCAAAATCTTTCGCCCAAAATCTGGATGCTAAGATTAAGGAAACCGATGAAAAGCTGGATAAATTGGTGAATGCTTTCCTTGATGGTACAATTGAAAAGGAAACCTATCTTATAAAGAAAGATGAGTTAGTTAAGCTAAAAACTGAACTTTTAGAGAGAAAGCGGGATTTTGGGCGAAAGGGAAACAATTGGAACGAACCATTGCGGGAGTGGATAAATCTTGCTTGCTCCGCCGAGAAACTTGCCTCAAGCGAAGATTTTTACGAAATTAAGTCACTGGTGGAAAAAATTGGAACGAACCGCCGCCTGCTGAATAGAATTGCGCTTTTGGATTTCAAAAAGCCCTTTGATTTAATCCCTTATTATAAAAGCAGTTATGATGAAAAATTATTGGCTCAAAAAAATTCTAAAAATTGTTCTTTATCCCCAAAAAATGCGCCAAGTCAAATTTGGTCGGGGAGGTGGGACTTGAACCCACGACCTTTTGAACCCCATTCAAACGCGCTAGCCAAACTGCGCTACTCCCCGAAAATTTTTTTATTAATAAAAAAATTTTCGGTCCTGAGGGCTGTGCCCGAAGGACCTACTTCTATCTATAGTCTATTCCTCTTTTTTCTCCCTCTTCATAAGATCTTTAAATGCCTGAAGAGGAGATTTATTTTTGTAAAGAACAAGAAAAACTTCTTTTGTTATCGGCATATCCACTCTATATTTTAAACTTAACCTATACGTTGACTTTGCTGTAGGCACGCCTTCTGCTACCATCTGCATATGCCTTTGTATCTGTCTTAAAGGTCTACCTTTACCAATCTGAACACCTACGAATCTATTTCGGCTATACGGACTAATACAGGTAGTCACCAAATCACCCAAACCGCTTATTCCACTAAAAGTACTTCTCTTGGCACCCATAGCAGCCCCAAGCCTTGAAATCTCGGCTAGCCCCCTCGACAAAAGTGCTGCCTTAGCATTTGTACCAAACCCCAATCCGTCAGAGATGCCGCAGGCAATGGCAATAATATTTTTAAGACTTCCCCCCAATTCCACACCTATAACATCGTCATTGGTGTATATCCTGAACCTATCAGTCATAAAAATGTTTTGAAGATATGCCCTTAAATTCTTATCAGTTGAGGCAATCACTGCAACAGTAGGGACCCCATGGGCTACTTCCTGGGCAATGGTAGGCCCGGAAAGTACTGCCAGTTTTACATTACCCAGTTCATTATGTATTACCTGGGACATCCTTTTTAGAGTTCCTACTTCTATGCCCTTGGTAACACTCAGGAATATTGCATCGTGGGGATAATCAAACCGTTTAATTTTTTTTAGAACTCCCCGCAGGTATTGGGAAGGTATGGCAAAAACTATCAATTGCCTTCCACTAACTGCGACTTCTAAATCATGCGTGATCTCTATCCCCTGTGGTACCTTAACTCCGGGCAAGAATTTTTCGTTTATCCTTTTCTTGTTCACATACGAAACGTAATCAGCAAATGCGCCCCAAAGAGTAACCGAAAAACCTTTACGATATAATAAAATAGCTAAGGTAGTTCCCCAACCGCCATCACCCAAGACAGCAATATTCAGTTTCTCCATTTTATTTCTTAAATTTTTTTTCCAGAAAGTAAATTTTAGGGTATATATGCGTTGAATTCTTCTCTTCCCGCGTAATAAATTGAATACCCACATTACACGTATCAGTGTCTCTGGATACCACCCTAACTACTTTACCGATAATGCCATTTTGATAAATTAAAACTCTTTTTTCCAGGTTTTCACATATGCTTAATGTATCACGGTCAAAAGAAAGCCAGAGTATATCCTCTTTCTTTACCTTTGCATTTATTTTGCATAATAAGCCCGATTGGCTTACATCTGATGTATAACCGGAAAGCAACTTAGAAAGAGTCGTCTTTTTACATACCTTATACTCAAGGGGTGTTACATAATCCAATCTTACAAACCGCCTGCGTTCTGGCCCAGTATAAATATCTCCCATTTCACTAATCTCCCTTGCTCAGAAGTTTCTCAACTCAATGAGGAAGGATGGGGCTTATTTGTCCTCAACTTGGCTAACTCCCAGGCATAATCATAAAGATGTAAACCTTTACTCACAGCGATTATCTCTCCGTCCCCAACCCCGATTTCCTCCGACATATACTGTTTTACTAATTGTAAACCTCCTAAATTGGAAGGAAAACCGCCCCAGAGGTCCCAGGAACGAAAATACAAAATAAAATGCAACTTACCGTAACGCACCCTTGTGTCTATGAGCCTTAGACACGGTGGATCAGCTAATTTTATATCAGAAGGCATCCCGATTTCCATTATTGCCTGGTTTGTCCCAAAGCCCTTTTCTCTGTAAATCTTGATGACCTCTTGCACCTGATTTACATTTAGAGGCATTTCACTAACCATCACTTTTCCGTCGATGTTTTGTTTTAGTTTTACCTTTGGCTCAACCAATCTTTCGCCATAAGTATAATCCTCTGTCTTGGTCTTTGTGCCAGTTAAAAGATAACTTAAATAACCCTGGATGTATTCCATATCTGTGGGCGCAGGGATACTCATACCTTCCGGAATTATAGGTATAATCTGATGCGCCGGCTTTTTGACTCTGACTACCACAAAATCAAACTCAAGACGTTTTTGCCCTTCATAACTTCCGCGAGTTATAGTATAAACGTGGCCTTTTTCCAGGATTTCTGACAGACATTGAAACCACGCGTCATCCAGGTCAAAGGCATCAATAAAAACCGGTTGTAAAAACTCTTTTTCTGACATACTTACTTGGAGCGAGCGATCGGAATCGGACCGACATATATAGCTTGGAAGGCTATTGTTCTACCATTGAACTACGCTCGCAAATTCTTCTTTAGCTTGCGAGCCACCTTAATTTACTGATAGGTGGCGAGTCCCGCCTCGCTATAATTATATTTATGGCGGGAGAAGGCTACTGCACTGCCTCTGTGCTATGCCCGCACTTACTTCTCGATACTAAGGTCCTTCGTCACTCGCTTTCGCTCGTTCCTCAGGATCATTTTTCCGACAGGTTAATGATGGAAAAATGACTATTGTTCTACCATTGAACTACGCTCGCAAATTCTTCTTTTAGACACTCCGCTCGCTACGCCCCTTGTCGGGGCGTTTAACGCTCGCTTTAGTGCCACCAAAATTTTCCTTGTCGGAAAATTTTGGTGGGCAGGAGAGGATTCGAACCTCTGAAGCACAAGTGCAGCAGATTTCAAGTGCCCTCAAGTTACCCTGAGGCTCGGACTATCTCATCACCTTGGCTTTAAGCTTTAGGTGGTAGGCGCTTAGTCTCTGCACCTTTCCGCCAAAACGCTTAGGCGGACTTGGCTCAGGATTGTCCGCCAAAGTTCTTTGGCGGAGTTCCCTGAATTCACCTACTTTTCCATCCTGCCTTTCGGCAAGACGCTGCTTTTACACAGTCTGCCCCTTTTGGCCACTTGGGTACCTGCCCCTATTTGCTAAATGGAGCCGGCGAGAGGAATCGAACCCCCGACCCATTGTTTACAAAACAATTGCTCTGCCTACTGAGCTACGCCGGCGTCGTTCGCTATTATTTTATTCAAGGCTATCAAGTAAACAAATTACACTTGTTGCTTTATCTATTGCTTATCTTGAAATCTTCTGACGCTCACTCCCCATAGGGGAAACTGCGTTTCCCTTTCTGGCGCTCCCCGCCACAAATCTTGGCGGGTCGCTGTCAACCCCTTCCTAACTTTCAGATAGATTTCCTTGGAAAGAAAACAATCTTTTCTTCCCAAACCCATCTTTTTAGGTTCTTAACAACAATATAGTTATTAGATTTCTTATGTCCCACCTTACGGCGGGACAATTGTTAAGAACCTTAACTACACTTTTTTATTGCCTCAGGAATTTTATCTATTATGTTAGAGGCAATCATGCTAATTTGCGTTTTCTCTTTAGCTGCTAAATCACCTGCCAAGCCGTGCAAATAGACTGCATATTTTGCCGCTAGAAAGGCATTTAATCCCTGGCCCAAAAATGCCCCGATCATCCCGGTTAATACATCACCGCTCCCAGCTGTAGCCATCCCAGGATTTCCGGTTTGATTTATATAAACATTATTTTTGTAATCCGCAACGATGGTGTTATGCCCTTTTAAAACTACCGTAACTTTATAATCCTTAGCGAATCTTTGCGCAATTGCCTTTCTGTTGCCTTGAACTTTATCTACATTGGTTCCTAAAAGCCTTGCCATTTCTCCTGAGTGGGGAGTAAAAATTAAATTTGATTTTTCCCGCCAAAATTTGTGGCGGGGATTTTTGATTTTCTTTAAATGCCCTACCAGCGCATTAAGTCCATCAGCATCGATAAGTAACGGCTTATCTATCTGGGTTATAAGTCTACGCACTAATCTTTGGGTAGATTTATCTCGGGACAGCCCTGGGCCGATCACTAATATGTCAATTTGTTTTATAAAATCTTTTATCTTTTTATAGGCACTTAAACTGAGCGAACCAAGCCTCGTTTCTGGCAAAGGTAGAGTCATTACCTCTTTCGGCTTTATCTTTATAATTGACAGATTTAAACTTTCAGGGATGCCTAAAGTAACTAGGCCTGCGCCTGAACGCAAACCAGCCTCTGCGCAAAGTACAGCCGCACCAGAAAGTCTCGCTGAACCGGCTAAAATAAAAATATGGCCAAAATCACCTTTATGACTCTTAGGGGCTCTTCGTAATAATTGCGTTGGCAACCGCATAATTTTTTATATGAGAAATGGATATATAAACATCCAGATTCTTGCCCTTGCCATTTAAAATTGCGCAATAAGGCTTGCCTTCTTTATCATTTAGAATCAAAACATCCTTCCAATTTAATCTTGCATCTCCCAATGCTTTAAACACAGCTTCCTTGGCAGCGAACCTACCTGCAAGATGCTGGTATAAACTACCTCTGGTTTTGGCATTATCCAATTCTTCTTTAGAAAATACGCGATTAAGAAAAGCATCACCCCACTTCTCTACCGCAAGGCGTAAGCGCCTTACTTCAGTTATATCAACACCAGTCCCTATAATCATAAGCTTAACCTTTAGCCCTTGATCAACGCCTTCATCTCCCTGACTGCCCTATCTAAGCCTACCAATACTGCCCGACAGACAATAGAATATCCGATATTTAATTCTTCTATTTCCTTTATTTTGGCAACCCTGGTTACATTATAATAATTCAACCCGTGTCCTGCAAAAACATGCAAACCTTTATTTTTAGCATAATGGGTAGCAGTTTGGATTTCTTTAAAATATTTTTCCTGTTCATTTTTATCTTTCGCATCAGCATAGCGACCCGTATGCAATTCTATAATCCCTGCACCAACTTTTTTTGCAGCCTCAATTTGTTTTTTGTCAGGGTCTATAAATAAACTTACTGGGATATGCTTTTTTTCCAATTGCCCTAATGCCTGCTTTATTTTTTTAAAATTAGATATGACGTCCAAACCACCCTCAGTGGTTAATTCCTGCCTCTTCTCCGGCACAAGGGTTGCCTGGTCAGGTTTTAGCCGACAGGCAATCTCAACAATCTCGCTAGCTATAGACATCTCTAAATTTAATTTGGTTTTAACTACCTCTTTTAAAATATACAGATCTTTTTCTTTAATATGCCGACGGTCTTCCCTTAAATGCGCAACTATTGCCTGGGCACCGGCTGCCTCACAGATTAAAGCAGCAAATGCCGGCTCAGGTTCGATACCCTTACGCACTTCTCTCAAAGTTGCAACGTGGTCTATATTTACGCCTAATCTCGGCATCAGTAGTTAAACCGACTTATCTCATCCCTGACATAAAACCAGACTATAATTGCTAAACAAAGCGCAATAAGCTTAAGCCAAGGATGATAGGTAAACCAATGCAAAATTCTGTAACTCAAAGTGACTTTCTCTTTAGGCATGTTCTTTTTTAAGCTGTATAATCTCTTTTACTTTAGAAAAAAGTTCTTCGCAACTTAAGTCTTTATACAACTTCCCCCGGTAGACCAAAGATATATCCTGCCGCTCTTCCGAAACAATAATAATTAGGGCGTCTGATTCTTCGCTTAAACCTAAGGCTGCACGGTGCCTGGTACCAAACATACGGCTTAATTCCTGGTTCTGATTCAAGGGAAATAAACACCCAGCAGCGGCAATGCGACCCTGATGTATGACTAAACCACCATCGTGAAGCAGGCTATTAGGAGTAAATATTGTCTCTATCAAATCTGAAGTAACTCTGGCATCAATAGGAGCTCCGCTCTCAATATAAGCGGATAACGGGTCATTTTTTTCTATGGCGATGAGCGCGCCAACTTTGGCCTTAGATAAATTCTCAACTGCCTTGCATATTTCCTTCAGTATATAATCCCATTCTTCTTCTCTTAAGGAAGTGCCGAATAAGTGGCGCTGGCCTAATCGAGCCAGGCCCTGCCTTATCTCAGGATGAAATATGATTAAGATAGCAATCACTGATATGGCAAATAATTTCGTCAACAGCCAATCAAGTATGGCAAAGTTTAATTTTTCAAACAGGAAGAAGGCGACCAAAAGAATAATGATGCCCCGTAAAACCTGTATCGCACGCGTACCTTCAAAGAAAAGCATTATATGGTAAATCACAAACCAAAGTATCAGTATTTCAACTACCGGTCTAGAGATAGAAATGATATTTAACAGATTCATAGTTTATCTAACGCATCAAAAACCTTTAATGCCTGCTTTACTTCCCTAACATCATGCACCCTTAGTATTTTAGCTCCGAGTTTAGCTGCTAATACACAAGCAGATACTGTACCAATGGTCCTTCTTTGCGGCTCCTCATTTAATATTTTTCCAATAAAGGATTTTCTTGAAGGGCCAACTAATATAGGCCTGCCTAAGACCTTAAAATCTTTGAGCCTTTTTAGTATCTCTAAATTATGCCTCAATAATTTACCAAAACCGATACCAGGGTCAATGATAATCTTCTCTTTATCTATACCAACTGCTTGCGCCCGACTTACAGCGTCAGCCAAATATTTTATAATTTCATCTATTAAAGAAACATATTCAGGATTTTTCTGCATAGTGCTAGGCTCACCCTTCATATGCATAATCACCACGCCTGCCTTGTATCGAGAGATTAACTTTAGCATCTCAGGGTTTCTTAAACCTGTAATATCATTAACTATAAGCGCACCGTTATCCAGGGCTGCCTTAGCTACTTCAGGTTTATGGGTATCAATGGAGATTGGCACCTTTATTTTTTTACTTAATGACTTCAAAACAGGGATAGTTCTATTTAATTCCTCTTTTAGGGATACAGGTTTTGCACCCGGCCGGCTGGATTCCCCTCCCATGTCAATAATATCTGCCCCCTCTTCTACTAATTTTTCTCCGTATTCAATTATTTTCTTAAGTTTCCATTTGCCATTTGCCATTTGCCATTTGCCACAAAGCCCATCGCCGCTAAATGAATCTGGGGTAAGATTAACAACCCCCATAATATAAGTGCGCCTACCCAGATTCAGCTTATATCGACCTAAATCCAGGATAAAGCTCTCCCTTTGATAATTGGCTAAAGTCTTCGATAAATCAGAAGCGATATTTTCCAACCCAAAAGGTTGTTTTTTAAGTTTTTGGGTTAATCGGCTGTATTGTGAAAGGTTAGCCATAAGCAGGCAGTCTGTTTTTTTGAGCTTACCCGTCAGCGCATCACGAGCGACTGCCACATCTGCACCCAAGGAAAGCATCTGTTGTTTTAATATATTTGCCGTAATATTAGAAATGGAATTCAACTTTACGAGGTAAGTGACAGCCTTAGGACACATAATTTCAATGCCGTAGGGATCAACCCCGATTGCCTGCATTATTTGTTTTATATTTTTCGGGTCGGGTAGTTCGAGTATGCGAATCATTTAACCTGTTAACTTCGATATTTAGGTGAGAACTTTCTTATCTATGCCAAGGAGACGCTTTACTTCCTCTCCGTTAAGCACTTCTTTCTCAAGTAAGGTATTGGCTAATAATTTCAGCTTTTCCTGGTTATCCTGAATTAATTTCTTTGCGCGCAGGTAGCATTCATCAACAATGCGTTTTACCTCTTCATCAATAATCTTTGCGGTCTCTTCGCTATAATCCTTCTCTTCAACCAAATCTCTTCCCAGAAAAACCGGACCGTGACTTCTCCCCAAAGTTATATTACCTACTCTATCGCTCATGCCAAAATCACAGACCATCTGGCGCGCCCTCTGCGTAACTTCTTCCAAATCCCTCATTGCCCCTGTCGTAATATCTTTAATATTTATTTCCTCAGAGGCCCTCCCTCCTAAACCCATGGTTATTTCCCCTAAAAGCTCGCTCTTTGATTTATAATGCCTGTCTTCCTGGGGAGGGGTGAGGGTATATCCGCCTGCCATCCCGCGGGGTATAATAGAAACTTTTGTCATCGGATCAACCTCTGGAATTAACAAGGATAATAAAGCATGGCCTGCTTCATGGAAAGCAGTCAATTCTTTTTCGCGCGAAGACATCACCCTGCTTTTCTTTTCAGGCCCCATAATCTGACGCTCTATAGCAGCTTCTAAATCTTGCTGCTGAACTGTCTCTTTATTGTGCCTTGCAGCCAAGAGGGCTGCCTCGTTACACAAATTAGCTAGGTCAGCCCCAGAAAATAAGGATGTCTGGTGTGCAATTAATTTAAGGTCTGCTTTTGGATCTAACTTTATCTTACGCGTGTGCACCTTCAGTATCTCTTCTCTGCCTTTGATATCCGGCAGATGCACCACAATAACCCGATCAAATCTACCGGGACGTAAAAGCGCAGGGTCCAGGGTATCTGGCCGGTTAGTGGCAGCAATAAGAATTATACCCTGTTGCGTATCAAAACCATCCATTTCCACCAAAAGGGCATTTAAAGTCTGTTCCCTTTCATCGTGCCCGCCTCCGATACCTGCAAAACGTAAACGCCCCACCGCATCAATTTCATCAATAAATATTATTGCGCCTTTACCGGAAATCTTCGCTGCTTTTCTGCCTTGTTCAAATAAATCCCGCACACGGCTGGCTCCCACACCCACAAACATCTCTACAAAATCAGAACCAGAGATATTAAAGAAGGGGACCTCCGCTTCACCTGCTACAGCTTTAGCAATTAAGGTCTTACCGCAACCAGGAGGACCTACCAATAAAACTCCTTTGGGAATTTTACCGCCTAATCTTTGGAATTTTTTGGGGTCCTTTAAAAACTCAATAACCTCCTGCAGTTCCTCTTTAGCCTCATCAATACCTGCCACATCATTAAAAGTAACTTTGTCGCCGGATTTTTCACCCTGAATCTTTGGCCTGACTTTGCCAAAGCTCAGAATCCTGTTTCCTAACTGTTCTCCCCTGGCAGCCATCAGCCACCAGAAAAATATAAGCAGAAAAATCGGCCCTAAATTAAAAATTAAACTGGCCCAAAAAGTGCGCGGCGGCTTAACCTCAAAAGATTTCAGATTCTGCCGCATAAGATTAAGCAGCTCTGGATCATTCTCAGGGATATTTACAAAAAATTTAGTATTATCAGCAAATTCGCCCTGAAGCACAGTCTCAACCTTAGTCACAGACTTAATTTTTTCAGGACTATCTTTTAAAATCTTATAAAAATTACTGTAAGATATCTCCCTTGGCACACCTGCGATGGGTATATTGAACGAATTGACTATTAAGATAAAAATGATAAGGGCCAATACCCAGCCGAAAGGAGAACGTCTGAATACATTGTTTTTCTTAGACTTAGGAGCTTTATTATTTGCCATTTTTCTCACCAATCCTTTTAGACCATTATTATATATTTAAATATTTTTAAAATCAAGTATTTATGTTAAAAGATTTACCTGTGGTAAAAAGAGAGGTATCTGTTTCTCTTAACTACAGATACGCCTTTAGGTAGGTCAACTATAGAATTTACTGGCCGGTTTAAAATCAAATCCTCTATTTCCTTAATATGTTGAAAAGTGAGCCTGCGCGTGTCACCTTTTATCTTGGCAATTGTTATTCGTAATACCAATCTTTGCAAAGCTGGATGTAATCTTGAAAATTTCTCCAGGTTAATGCGTCTTTCAAAGCGCTTCATTGAATAGCTGGCTTTAGTATACAGATAATCATAGTCGAGTCCTACGCTCTCTGCCATATTACTTAAAATCTCTTTAATGTTTCTACTGTATTGGGTCTCAAGTAAAGGTAACAACCTATTCCTGAGCTTATTTCTAAAATAAATCTCTTCTAGATTGGAGGCATCTAAGCGGGGTTTAATTTTCTTCCTCTTCAAAAATGCCTCGATTTCTTTACGTTTTACTTCTATTAACGGCCGAATAATCTGATATCCTGCGATATTTCTCTTCGGCAAAATCCCGGCCAAGCCATATAAACCTGTTCCCCTTAAGATACGCATCAGCACTGTTTCTGCCTGGTCGTCTATGCTATGGCCAAGTGCGATTTTATCCGCTTTTATGCCTTGAGCTACCCTAAATAAAAAGCCTAATCTGGCGTTTCTGGCAATTTCTTCAAGAGAACCTTTTTTAGCTAGTTCTTTAACATTAATCTGGGAGGTAGTGATAGGCAATTTTAAGCGTTGAGCAAGCCCCTCTACAAATTCCCTATCTTTATAAGAATCCTTTCTTAAGCTATGGTCCAGGTGCGCAATGTGCAAAGTAATCTTTAAATCCTTTCTCAAACTATACAATAAATAAAGCAGGGCGACGGAATCAGGCCCACCTGAGACAGCCACTACTATCTTATCGCCCTTTTGGATTAAGTTATATTTTTTTATGGTTTTTTTTACCTTATCTAAAATCATTTTAATTTATCTTGCTTTTTGGGCCAAACGGCTGGTATTTATTTGATAGGGGATCTAATGGTGATCCCCTAAAAGATGGTGGCGGAGAGTGGATTTAAACCACCGACCAAGCGGGTATGAGCCGCGTGCTCTATCAGACTGAGCTACTCCGCCAATAAATTCTAATCTAATGCTTAAGTATCAAGCCGCCCTATCTCAACGTACAGCGGCGCAGTCCCCCGAAGCCCGCCAGAATTATTTACTTCAAACTTCAAGGGCGTAGGGGGAGAGCCGACTACTCTATCGGGCTCAAGTTATGCCGCCGTATTGTACTCAAAATTTATCTTAACATAAAATTGGTAAAAAGCAAGGATTGGGTGAGCGGATTTGTGGTATCAGGAATAAAAATATTACCCGATAATCTCTTTTATCTTTTCCAATAATTCATTGAAGGTGGAGGGTTTAGGCAGGTATCCGTAGGCGCCCAGATCCTTATAGCGCTGAGTCATGCCTTCTGGCTCAAGGTCCTTAGCAGTTAAAAATAATACGGGTATATCCTGGGTAGCTTTATCTTTCTTTAGTTCTGCGCAGGTTTGATAACCATCCATTCCTGGCATCACGATATCCAGCAGGATAAGATCTGGTTTATTAATCTTCGACGCAATCAGGGCCTCCTGACCGCTAGATGTAGCTATTACCAAATATTTATTTTGCTCTAATTTCTTTCTTAATAACTCTCTTATATCTTCTTTATCATCCACGATTAAAATTTTCTTCATCTTAAGGCCTCGCTACTTAATTATTCTTCTTACAAAAAGGATGTACCCTATAGCCAAGGCATTTATAGCTGTCAGTAACACCACTGCTGCGGCAATATCCTTTACCAATTTTATCCTAATACGGTACTTGGCTGTTAACATATTCATCGACATTTCAATAGCAGTGTTAAAAATCTCTGCCATAAACACCAAAGTTACAGCAATGCACAACACTACCAGCTCAATACTATTTAATTTAAGATATATGCCTAACAGCGAAGCTAAAATACCCGTCATAAAGATTATGCGCATATTGCGATGAAATAAAAATAAATAGATAACACCTCTTGTTGCAATCTTAAAACTTTCCAGGAGGCCATGGAATCTAAAGATGTGCCTAAGAATTTTTCTGCGTGCCATCCTATCTTCTCCTGTATGCCTCTAAGTACGAATCACAGTATATCTGCTTATTCAAGATTAATTCAGCGGTAATAGCAGCATCCACAAGGTCCTTATCCAGAGGATCCAATATCGCTGCATCTAAGCCAAAGGCAACTGCCATGGTCAAGAAAGTGCGGTTGATTAAACTGCGCACGCTACTACCCTGCGAAACATTACTTAAACCTACAATTGTCCGAGGTGCAGGGTCAGAGATAATTTTAAATTCGTGAATTACCTCTAAAATATCCTTCATCTGGCCTTGGGCCACATTTACAGGTAAAACTATGGGGTCAAGATAAAGGTCAGGAATAGGAAAATCGTTTTCCACACAAAAGGCTACAATAGTAGCTGCTAGTTCCAGACGCTGGTCTTTATTCTGAGGGATGCCTTTATTGCTGATGCTTATTCCAATCAACTTGGCATTATGCTTTTTAGCCAGAGGAACCAGTATGCTCAATTTTTCCTGATCAGCAGTGGTAGAATTTATAATCGCCTTATTTTTGATTACCTCCAAGCCAGATTCTATAACTCTGGGCTTACTGGAATCCAAAGCCAGGGGTTTATCAGTTACCTCTTGAATGGTCTGGACTAACCAGGGCATATCCGAAACTGGCTCCTTGGAGCTAGGCCCGCAATTCACATCCAGGGCATCTGCTCCAGCTGCAATCTGCTGCATGGCACATTTTTGGATTACGGCTTTATCTTTTTCCTTTATCGCCTTACCAATGTTTTGATACATGCCGTTGATTAACTCACCGATTATAAACATATTTTTTATCCCTCTTACACTTTCTGAGTCATTAAATTTTCTATATACTTATTTACCTTCTCAGCCGCCTTAGGATGGCGCATAACCAAAAGATCCGCGCCAGCCTGAATTAAGCTAGTTGCAGTAATTGTCTCCCAGATTATACCACGTTCTGACTGCCCTCCCCAACTAGGAAATTCATCAGTGCTTGCCTTTGCCTCTTTAGGCCGCCAGGACTCCTGACCTACCATGCAGATAAAAGGAGTTGCTACAGTCTTATCTCCTGACAAGGCTGCTAAACGCACCCGTTCCATAATAGAATAGGCATACTCAAGGCCATAACCCAATGCGCCAATAGTAGGATTTATCACAATGCGCTCTAAGCTTAGGCCCATATCAGAAATCAAAATGTTTAATTGTTTGGCAATATTTATGTCAATGGGTGATTCAGCAATAATGTTGTGGCCATCAGCCAAGACACTGGCTGCGAGGGTCTTATAATTATCCTGCACAGCACTGCCTATCAAACACCGCTCTCCTTTAGCTGCTTGGCAGCAGGCAGGCAGCAGAAGATTATCTTTAGCATCATCGCCGGTTCCCAAGATAATCAAAGGCACCTCTACTTTCTTTAACAACTGCAGGATAAGTTTTGTCTCCTGGTCAGCATTCTTATTTCCAAAATCAGGATGAGCTCCTTGTAATCTTATGCACAATATTTGTGCTTGATATTCCTTTACGCATTTTTCTGCCCAGACAAGTGGGTCCTTCAAAGCGTCACCATAAGCCTTTATTAATTCCTGCGGCCAATCTACAGGTGGAATATCCCAAATCTCAAAGGCAACTTGCGGTCTATTAGGGAGAGCGCCCTCCGGGAATAAAAACGGTAATGACAGCTCGGCACCAATTTTAATTGTGTGCGTGCGACTGCCGCCTTCTTCTTTAGTTGCGCCTATAGTCACTAAAGATACTGACCCCGGCCACTTTTCTAACATCAATTGCGTTGCCATATTAAATGAGCAGACAACTTACGGAGCATTCACCTACGTTTACTGCGACGTAAGTTGTAGCCCGTAGGGCGTCTGCGAATTAATCCCGAGCCCAGCCGTAGGCGGGGCGAGGGATCTCTCGTCACTAAACATCAATTATTCCGTTGCCAGATTCTCTCTCCAAAATTACGCAGGCTCTTTATGCTTATCGCGTCCTCTTTTAAATCCATCAGTGAATTGCCATTTAAGCTAATTTTTTGTATGCTACTATCTAAAGGCACAGACCCAAGATAGTCTAACTTTAAATTTTTTATTTTTTCCTTGTCTATATCTTTTTCAGAGTAATTTATGATTAAAAGATTCTTTTTGGTTTTTATATCCAACTCTTTAGCTAATTCATTTATTCTCTGGGCTGCCTTTAACCCTTGAGGTGTTGCGTCTGAAATAATCACCAACGCATCCGCTACCCTGGTGGTACGCCGCGAAAGATGCTCTAAGCCCGCTTCATTATCAATAACAATATATTCATAATCCTTGATTAGCTTAGCCATTACATTTCTTAAGACATTATTCACATAGCAATAACAACCCGGGCCCTCGGGCCTACCCATGGTTAACAGGTCAAAACCATCGCCTTCTACAATAGCTGTCTGGATCTGGTATTCAATAAACCTGTCTTTAGACATACCAGTAGGGATTTTTTCTGGATGTAGCGCAATATTATCTAAAATTTCAGCGATGGTTTCTCTTAAGTTTACACCCAATGCCTCTGAGAGATTATTATTCGGGTCAGCATCCACTGCCAATACCGAACCCAATCTTTTTTCTCTAATTATTCTGACTATCAGCGCAGCAAGCGTAGTTTTGCCAGTGCCGCCTTTACCAGCCATTGCGATTACATAACCCATAACTTAGCTCCTGACCGATGGAAATTTTGATAAGTCTGTATGCGGGAAAAATAACGCTGCCATATATTCATCCATATATCCCGGGTCAACCGATAATTCAAAGTAAGTAATCTTTCTGGCAATCTCATCCGCCTTTCTCATTGCCTCATATGACAAGAGTATCTGACGCGCACCTGCCAAGGAGCTATTGCCTATAAATATGAACCTGGCTCTATCTAAATCCGGCAATAAACCAATCCTGATGGCATTCTCCACATCGAGATAAGTGCCAAACCCTCCGGCAATAAAGATTTTCTTTATCTTAGAAAAATCCAGACTAATGTGTTTGATTAAAATCGCGCTGGCTGAATAAATTGCAGCTTTTGAGCGTTTTAAATTTTCGATATCTGCTTCGGTAATCAGGATATCAGAAGCGCAATCTGTTTCTTCCTTAAACGCGATAACAAATTCTCTGCCTGAGGCGCCATTGCGTATACGCTTAGAATCTTCTGCTTTAATTTTGCCGCTCTTATCGATTAACCCTGCCTGTAACATCTGAGCAATTATATCGATGTAGCCTGAACCGCATATACCGCGCGCTTTTGCCTCACCTATGGTATTGTAACTAACCTTAAAACCCTTAGGGTCAATTTTTACCTTCTGTATTGCCCCGCGGCTGGCGCGCATGCCGCAGGTAACTCCGCTTCCTTCAAATGCCGGACCAGCTGAGGCAGCGCAGGCGAGCAAAAAATCTTTATTGCCTAAGGCAATTTCACCATTTGTCCCTATATCAATCAAAATACTTAAATCCTCTTGCTGGTATAAACCGCTAGCCAAAATGCCTGCAGTGGTATCCCCGCCTACATAGCTAGATACGCCCGGCACACAAGACAGGAGTCCGCGCGGATTTATTTTTATCCCTGCCTCAGCTGCGCGAATCGTAGGCACAAAATTTGCTGTAGGCACATAAGGCTCTCTTCTAATATATGTGGGTTCGACGCGCAGTAACAGATGGATCATAGTAGTATTACCCGCGCACAATATGCAATTCACGGCATTAAGGTCAACCTTATGCTCTTGAATCAGTTCCTGGATCATCTGGTTCATTCCATCGATAACAGCGTGATGTAATTTCTCCAGACCATCCTCTTCCTGGGCATAAATTATGCGGGTTATCACATCGCTGCCGAATGAGGCCTGCTTATTATAGGTTGCCTTTGTGCCCAAAATCTTCTTGCTATTTAAATCTACTAATTGTCCTGAGATAGTGGTTGTCCCTATATCAAAACACAGACCAAAATTTTTATCTGAAGTATCTCCTGGCTCAATCAGGACAATCTCGGTGGTGCCATTTCTCTTGCCCATAGTTACAGTAACCTTCCAATCAGAAGAACGCAACAATTCTCCCAGTCGCCGGATATTGCTCAAGCCCGTCTGCATAACCGGTATATCCTGAATACTTCTTATCTTTCGGTATAATCTTTCTAAATCACTGATTTTATCTTCTAAATCCGGCTTAGGTAATTCCAAATATAATTTTGTGGCTAATGGCGAATGCGCAAAAATCCCTTCAGCTAAAACTGACTCTGCGGGCTCTACTTCTTCTGCCTCTGAGTATAGTCCCTTTAGCCTTAAATCGATTTCTAATGCAGTTAATTTTTCAAAATCTAATCTTGAGGCAACAGGTACCTCTATTTCCAAATCGCTTTGTACAGTAGAAAGACAGGCAAGATAAACTCCCTCTTTTCTTTCTTCTAAAGATATCCTTCCGCTGGGCTGGGTGAGGACTTGTCCTTTCTTTAAGATTACCTTGCAGCGGCCACAGACACCGTCTCCGCCACAACTGGAATTAATATAGGCGCCAGCAGAGATAGCCGCAGAAAGAATGCTCTTACCTTTTTCCACTTCTACGGTTTTATTATCCGGATAAAATGTTACTTTGAATTTTTCCATCTTGGTTTATCTCGCAGTCCCCTTACACGTTTTTGGCACATCTCCCAGTCCACCATTAGCTCGCTTGGTAGGGACAGTCCCCTTCAGTCTCTCTAAATTGACGAACGGGGACAGTCCCTACTGCAGTGCTTATCTACAGATTCTTGAGAAACGACGGTATCCCGGCTGCTTCTTTTGGGCCTACCACTACCTGCCAACCTGATTTTTCTTCCAGGTCTCCGCTCATTACTGCCACATAGCCGGGAATAATTAACCTGGTATGCGAAACTAAATCTTTTATCACGAATTTATTCATAGATTCAACAATCTTATCCGGGGTAAACTTCTCCGCTGCCCAGGCAGTCAACACTGACATACCTTCAGTATCTACGCTTATAATATAAGAGGCAATTTTGCTAGCCTCTACCTCACCCAAAACAGTATAATAGGTAAGAGAGAAATTTGTGGTAACCAATACTGGTGATTTATTAGTAACTGTGCCAACAGAATAGACCTTTGGTTCTATCTGTAAAGGTTTCTGGGGGTCACTATATATATTCTGCCTTAAAGTTAAAAGTGCTAAAACCTGCCAGGGTTCTATGCCTTTCATTAAAACAATGCTGGAATACTTGGCAATATAAGTCGCTGCTTCCTGCGTCTCATCATAAGGGTCAGTTTCATCCACGATTGCTAATGTCGGATAGCCTAAACTACGGTTGGATTTCTTCAGGGCCTGCCTTCTTATCTGTGTTAAATCCCAGAGCTTTTCTGAAATTGGTTTCTTACCAGTATCTAAGATTAAATCAGTAAGGCCTTGATTATTTAACTCCTGCGTCAGATTTGAAATTGTCTCTAAATCCCCGGCGCAAATACACAATGGCACCTTAAACGTTTTAGCTAATTTAGAAAATTCTACGCAGTTATCTTTAGTCGCAGCGTAAATTAAAGGTCTTCTCATTGAACTTATCTCTAAGGCTTGCTTTAGCGCTTCGGAATCATTGCTCATTAACACAGGCACTAATGCTGTATTATTTAAAACCAGTTTTACTGCTTCAACAAATCTTTTTGCGTTGCTATTCTGCCTTACAGCCACAAGATTTACAAAAAGCAGCTGACCCACACGCTCAAATTTCAAGTTATTGATTCTCTCTAATTTCTGTTTTATCTGCGAGTCTATTAAGTTATCTTCGATAATAAAGCCTAAGCCGCTGGGATGATAAAATTTTTCTTCGTGACGAAATAAGACTGTCTCGTTGCCAATTTCTAATTTATTCTCGCCTTCTCCGAGAGAAATTAATTTTATAGGCGGTTGAGCCGAAGCCTCTAAAACCCTTTTTGCCTCTTCACTTAGATAAGGGCACTTATCAATACTTACCGCTTTTTTAGCTAACTGCATGGCAAAGGCTAGACACGTTGCAAATCCGCATTCGCGGCAGTTAGTCTTGGGTAATAGTTTGTAGATATCCAGTCCTGAAAGTGCCATGTTTTAGTTATAAGTTGTAAGATTAAAAATTCTTGAGGGAGTAATTTTATACAGTTTTCTTGCAAATTCTTCAGACTCCCTATGTCCTTTCAGGTTATTTAATTTAGTAATTAAATCTTTTTTAAAAGATATTTTAATCTTTTTATCATTTTCAAAATTGCTGATTAAGACCTTAATATCATTGCTATTTAACTTATGAATATTACCCTTTCCGTAGGTTGCTCCGGTAGAAAGCTGCAGTCCATCAATTAAACAGGATTGGGGTTTTTTATTCGCGCCCCAGACTTTAACAGTCAAACCGAAATATCTTTTATGCCTTAGCTTCTTTAAAGCTATTTCTCCAGCTAAAATACCCAATACTAAATAAGGCCCCAGGTGCCCGTGAAACTTTTCAGCCTCTTTTAATGTAACCCTATTTCTATGCATGAACTTATAGCTTATAGCTTACAGCTTACAGCTTAAAACTTACTTATTAATCAAGCTCGCAAAATATCCTGCACCGAATCCATTATCAATATTCACCACTGCCACACCAGGAGAGCAGCTATTGAGCATAGTTAGTAATGCGGCGAGCCCGCCGAAATTAGCTCCATAACCACAGCTTGTCGGCACCGCAATAACAGGACTTTTTACCAATCCACTAACTAAACTTGCTAAGGCGCCCTCCATGCCCGCAACTACAATAATTACCTTTGCCTTTCTTATAATATCCATACTGCCCATAATCCGGTGCACGCCAGCTACGCCCACATCGTAAAGTCTGAGCACGCGATTACCCATTACCTCTAAAGTAACCGCTGCCTCTTCAGCTACAGGGATATCGGCTGTCCCTGCGCAAATTACCCCGACTAATCCTCCTGAAGGCTCCTTGTTTTTCTTTATCAGGAAGCCTAATTTTGCTTTTGGGTTATATTTTAAAGCGGGGAATGACTTCTTTAGATATGAAAAAGTATCTTTCTCTAATTTAGTAAGCAGCAGACCTTGTTTATTCTTAACTAAGGCCTGAGCAATCTTCTTTAACTGGAGTCTTTCTTTGCCAGGGCAATAGATTACCTCAGCATGGCCTCTTCGCCTCTGTCTATCTGTATCGACCTTAGCAAAGCCGAGGTCGCAGAAACCTGACTCTAAAACCATGTATCTAGTAACCCCGCAATATTATAATTAGTAATAAAAATATGATTAGGATGGTTAATATATAGAAATCATTAAAATAGAAGAAATCGCTGAGCTTATCGCTAAATGAATATTTGTGGTTTACCTCTATTTTTATTTTAGGGGTGAGTGCGCGAGTACGCTTTTGGAATTCCTGTATCTGTTCTTTTTTAAACCTTAAATATACCCCGCCAATTTTATATCCGGGCAGGGCCCCTTTTTCAGCTAAATCCACCACCTCTTTTTCCGAAATGCCTAAAATTAAAGAGGCATCCCTAACAGTTAAAAGCTTCTCTTCGCTCATAGGATTAATTTTTATCTTTCGATTTTACCTGAAGCTACCCAAGAATCAATCTCTTTCCTATCAAACTTCCAATCGCTCCCCTCTCTACGACCTGGCATCTTACCTGAATTTGCCCATTCCATAATAGAGCTTAAATCTACTTCTAGATACCGGGCTAACTCTTCAGCATTTAAAAAATCATGCAGCATTGAACATCTACCCTCTAATATGGCACCTTCAGCAATATTGAGTCTTGCCGGATATACATCGCCTTCTACTATTGCCGTGGGTAGAAGCGTTAATCTTTCTTTGGCGGTCACGCTCCCCTTAATTTTGCCGCCAATAATAATATTATCGCCTACAATATCAGCCGCAACCACTGCGGTCGCTCCTATAGTGAGACTACCCTTGGTTTCTAAGCTGCCTTCAAATTTACCGTTGATGCGCATATTCACGGGGTCTCTAAAAACTAAACGGCCTTGCATAGAGGCATCGACATCAAGAATCTTTTCTTCCACCTTCCTTTTATTAAAGGCCATAGCTCACCTCCTTCTCTTTATCCTGTTATTTTTGTCCCTGTCTCTCTTCGTAAAATATTATTGCTTCTAGATATCTCAAAAAGAAAAGGACTATTAATGATAAAAGTGTAGTAAAGATAGCGGCGCTATAGAAACCGATACCTACTGCTAAACCGATACTCGCAACTACCCAGAGACTGGCAGCAGTGGTAAGACCTTTTACGCCTTCTCTTTCCCTGATGATTGTCCCTGCTCCCAGAAAACCGATGCCTGTAATGACACCCGCAGCGATACGTGCAGGATCTAGGGGAGCTTTGTCTTTATATATATCAAAAACATATAATGATGTCAACATGATAAGACATGACCCCAATGATACTAAAATATGGGTGCGTAAACCTGCGTCTCTGCGGTGCACCTGACGCTCAAGGCCGATAAGGCCGCTTAAAAACACAGATGAGGTTAGACGTAAAATTATTTGCATATCTGTAAGCATATCCGCCTCCTGTGGCTATAAGTTGCGATACTATCTAATTAACTTGCGCGCTTAAATCTAAATTTGCTCTGTAACCCTGCCTGAATAACTGATATCCTAACCCGGCCACCATGGCTGCATTATCCATACAAAGCTCTTTAGGCGGAAAATAACACTTTATCCGCCTTAACCCACCTACCTCATAAAACTTCTCTCTTAGCCTGTTATTTGCCACCACACCACCACCGACAACGAGCCTATTTACTCTTTTAATTTCACAGGCTAACAATGATTTCTTAATCAGGGTGTCTATAGCTGCTTCCTGGAATGAAGCAGCTATATCTCTTTTTTGTGTTAAAGTTAATCGCCTGTTCCGAGCTAGATACAGTACTGCGGTTTTTATTCCGCTGAAACTGAAATCCAGCGGCATTTTGGTACCCGAACAACGAAATTTTATTTTTTGGCGGCTGCCTAGTTTGGCCAATTTCTCAATGCATGGGCCTCCTGGGAAACCTAAGCCTAAAATTTTAGCCACCTTATCAAATGCCTCTCCGCAGGCATCATCTTGTGTTTCGCCTAAAATCTCTATTTTTTTAAAATCTCTTACATAAAATAAACTTGTATGGCCCCCTGATACAACTAATGCCACAAAAGGTAATCTTACGCCTTGCCCATTTAAGAAATTTGCATATATGTGACTGTGAACGTGGTTAATCCCTAATAAAGGTATGCCTAAGGCCAGACTCACCGCCTTGGCAAACGAGACACCTATCAATAGAGAACCGACCAGACCCGGACCGCTGGTTACGCTTACCAAATCCATATCTTTTAAATTCACTCTGGCTTTTTTTACTGCATCCTTGGCAACCGCTGTTATTGTTTCCAGTTGCATACGGGAGGCAATCTCAGGCACAATTCCACCGTATTTCTTATGCAGACTTAAACTGGAGCTAACCACATTAGAAAGAATAAGTCTGCCGCCTTTTACAATAGATGCGGATGTCTCATCGCAGGATGTCTCGATTCCTAGGACATACATTATCTTACCAGCTCCGATAAAAACACAAATCTATATCCTTCTTTTTCCATTTCCGGCATTACTTCTTTTAAAAGCTCTAAAGTAACTTTGCGGTTATGACCAATACCTATTGCCCAACCTCTAAGCCTTGAGCGCAACTTTAATTTAGTAATCTGGCCTCTAATGTAATTGGGGTCTTCCGTATTATCCAAAAAAACATCTCTTTTAGCAAAGCCCAATCCCATCTTACGGGCTAGACTAAAACAGACAGATTTGCTAGATACAAGACTATCTAAAAAATAAAGATTCCTCGCTTTTAGTTCCTTAAATATAATTTCCATAGTCTTTAAGTCACTGGTTGCGCTTGAGCCCATATGATTTGATACACCTTTTGCATAAACAATATTAGCTAAATCCTGGTTAATTATATTTCTAATAGTTATCTCATCAAAAGAAGTCATGATGGTATTCTTCTCCAGTCTAAATTTCTCAACCGGCTCCATAGGTAAATGTAAGATTATCTGGATGCCTTTTTTTTGTAATGCTTCAGCAACGTGCCTGGAAAATTTAAGATTAGGTAATATAGATGCGGTCAAGGGATATTTTATCTCGTCTAAGATATATAGATTATTCGAGTTATAGCCCCAATCATCAATGACAATTGCAATCTTTCCTTTTAGCCCAACAGGCACCTTCGGTACCTTCTTTGGCCTAGTGACGGCAATAAATACCCATTGCGCAATTACGATAAACAATAAAACCCCGATTGTTATCTTATAGATTAGCTCTTTCTTCACTCTTACGCCTTTTTCCTCACACCTACGAGGTGTGGAAGCTTTATTTCTTAATATCTTTATAAAATTTCAATGCCTTCAAAATATCTATTGCGTGCATGAGTTGATTGTCTGATTTATAGTCCAGGGGCTTTTCCTCTTTTACTACCTTTTCTTTCTTTTCTATTTCCTCAAATATATCTTGTGGTTTTTCTGGTTTTATCTCCTCTTGTCTTTCAAGTTCAATCTTACCTGCCTCTACAACTATATCCGGCATAACGCCTTTGCCATGTATCACTTTGCCAGAGGGCGTAAAATATTTACTGGTGGTAAGCCGTAGCGCTGAACCATCACTCAATGGAATAACCGTCTGCACCGAACCTTTACCGAATGACTTTGTCCCCACGATGGCGGCGCGCTTGTAATCCTGTAGAGCGCCTGCAACTATTTCGCTGCCAGAAGCTGAACCTTCATTAATTAACACAGTTATGGGTAAATTGAGGATGGGATGGCCACATTGAGAAATAAATTCTAAGTTTTGTGAAGGCTTATGGCCTTTAGTATAGACTATGAGTTTACCCTTCTCGATAAACTTCTCTGCTACCTTTACCGCTACATCCAATAACCCGCCAGGATTATTACGCAAATCTAATATGAGGGCATTCATGCCATCTTTGGACAAATTCTCTAAAGTTTTATTTATATCTTGCGGCGTATTTTCTCTAAATTCAACCAAACGGATATAAGCAATACCGTCTTCCAGAATCCTGGCCTCTTTTATATCCTTTATCTTAATAATATCGCGCACAATCTTAAATTCTAAAATCTTTTTCTCTGATTCCCTCAAAACGGTAATATTTACTGGTTCGTCAGGTTTGCCTCTCATTTTCTTTACTGCATCAGTAAGGGTCATCTCGCGCGTCAGTTCATTATCAATCTTAACAATTCTATCATTTGCCTTTATGCCCGCCTTCCATGCCGGCGTATCTTCAATGGGCGTGACTACAGTTAAGAGTCCATCCTTTATGGTAATCTCTATACCCAAACCGCCAAATTTTCCTTCTGTCTCAACCTTTAATTCGTTATATGTATCAGGGTCCATAAATTGGCTGTGCGGGTCTAATGAAGAAAGCATGCCTTTTAATGCGCCATAGATTAAATCCTTGGGTTTTACCTCATCAACATACTCTGTTTGTATAATTGCCAGTGAATCTGCAAATAATTGCACCTGTCGATACAGTTCGTCTTGATGGCTCTTCTTTTCTATGCCACCTGAAATTGCTAGCGACACAAAAGTAAGTATCCCTGCCCCCAATATTAAAGTAATAATGAGTTTTTTACGCATGCTCTAGCCTCCGTTTCAATATCTCCTGGATAGCCTTCGGATTTGCCTTTCCCTGGCTCTTCTTCATTGCCTGTCCTACTAAAAACATCAGGGCATTATTTTTACCCTGTTTATAATCTGCGGCTGATTTGGTATTTTCCTTTATGACCTCTTCAGCTATATTATCCAACTTTTGAGAATCGGAAATTTGAAATAAATTCTTATCGCGGATTATTTGAGAAGCCGGTATACCTCTGGCGATAGATTCGCTTAACACAGATTTTGCAACAAGATTGGAAATATTTCCATCTTTTTCAAAATTTTTTAATTTTATAAATTCCGGGATTCCCCCGGGAATTTTTACTTCAGAGATACTTAAATTTGCTAAGCCGGCTATTTGTGCCAATGGACCAATCAACCAATTTGCAATCGGCTTTTTATTTTTCTCCTCATCCGCCTTAATGCATTCTTCCGCAAAGTCAGCATCTTTCTTAGAAGCCACTAAAATTTTAGCATCATATTCGGATAATCCGTATTCTTTCATGAACCTGTGCATTTTCTCTCGTGGTAATTCCGGAATAGTCTTTCGAATCTCTTCGACTCGATTACGCTCAATTATAAAGGTAGTAAGGTCAGGCTCGGGAAAATAACGGTAATCCTGTGCCTCTTCTTTTGCACGCATAGGTATGGTTTTTAATTCTTCTATATCCCATAACCTTGTTTCTTGAATAACCGTCTTTCCCTCGTTTAATAATTCGCTTTGGCGTTCTACTTCAAAGACCAGCGCATCCCTTACTGCTTTAAAAGAATTCATATTTTTCAGTTCTATCTTGGTGCCTAATTCTGTACTGCCTTTCTTTCTTATCGAAATATTGGCGTCACAACGTAAAGACCCCTTTTCCATATCGCAATCAGAAACATCCAGATATTCAATGATGCTTTTTAGCGTGGTTAAATATTCGTAGGCCTGGGGGGCCGAGGTTATCTCTGGCTCACTTACTATCTCTAATAAAGGAATCCCTGAGCGGTTAAAATCTACTAGACTGGCATCTTCTCGATGTATCAATTTACCGGCATCTTCCTCCAGATGTATGCGGCGTATGCCTATGCGTTTGGTTTTGCCATCCGTATTAATATCCAGGAATCCGTCTCTGGATAACGGTAAATCGTATTGGGATATCTGGTAATTTTTGGGTAAATCCGGATAGAAATAATTTTTGCGGTCAAACTTTGTGGAGTCTTGCACCTGACAATTTAAGACAAGCGCAACCTTAATCGCAAATTCTAAGGCAGCCTTATTTAAAACAGGCAGCGACCCCGGAAACCCTAAGCATACAGGACAGACCTGCGAATTTGGCTCTTTGCCGAATTCGGTTGAACAGCCACAGAATGCCTTGGTCTTGGTCTTTAAATGAACGTGAACTTCTAATCCAATAACTGTTTCGTAATCCATAATGGAGCCCACCCGGGATAAATCCCGGGGTTCCTTGAAGGGCGGAATACTCAAGCGGCCATAAGTCATCCGCGGCCTTAAAGGCCGCGGTTTTAGGCCGCGGAGTATGAATCTATAATTTGGGTTTCATTTTATGCCAGGAAGTATTCTGTTCATATGCGTAAGCCAGCCTAAAGAGCATCTCTTCATTAAAAGGCTTAGCCAAAATCTGCAACCCTACGGGTAGACCCTTTTTCGTAAAACCGCAAGGGACGGATATCGCAGGTATCCCAGCAAGGTTTGCCGAGATTGTGTAGATATCTGAAAGATACATTTTTAACGGATCCTCTATTTTCTCGCCGATTTTAAATGCCGGCGTAGGAGACGTAGGGGTAATAATACAATCGAATTCTTTAAAGGTCTGGTCAAAATCCTGTTTTATGAGGGTGCGGACTTTTAAGGCACGTAGATAATAAGCATCGTAATAGCCATGGGATAAAACAAAGGTTCCTAAAATAATCCTTCTCTTTGCCTCTTGCCCGAATCCATTGCCTCTTGTTTTTTTATACATATCAATTAAGTTCTGACTTCTGACTTCTGACTTCTGACTTCTGAATCCATACTGCACCCCATCGAATCTAGCTAAATTAGAACTGGCCTCTGCAGTAGCAATGATATAATAAACTGCTACTGCATATTCGGTATGGGGTAAAGAAATTTCTTTATAGGTAGCGCCTAGGCCTTTAAGTTGATTTATTGCTTCCTCTAATATATCCTTAACCTCAGGATCCATGCCTGCGATAAAGTATTCTTTGGGTATTCCTATCTTAATACCTTTTACATCATTAACTAATGATTTCGTATAATCAGGGACTTTTATATTAACCGATGTGCAGTCACGGGGGTCATAACCAGAAATAACGTTCATTAACAATGCGCAATCTTGGACATCTTTAGTAATAGGGCCAATCTGGTCAAGGCTTGAGGCAAAGGCAATTAAACCGAAACGCGAAACCCTGCCATATGTTGGCTTAAGGCCAACCACACCACAAAAAGCAGCTGGTTGACGTATTGAACCACCGGTATCTGAGCCTAAAGCTAAAATCGCTTCATCAGAAGACACTGCTGCCGCAGAGCCACCTGAGGAACCACCGGGAACACAGGTCAAATCCCAAGGATTATGCGTAGGCCCAAAAAAAGAATTTTCAGTAGAAGAACCAAAGGCGAATTCATCCATATTGGTCTTTGCATCCAAGATGGCTGCGCCGGCCTGCCTTAATCTTTTGATTACTGTGGCGTCATATGGTGGCCTAAACCCTTCTAAAATCTTAGAGCAGCATTCAGTATTTAGGCCATCGGTACAGATATTGTCTTTGATGGAAACAGGAATACCTTTCAGCTTGTTCTCTTGCTCTTTAGTTCGCAAGTTCGCAGGTTCGCTTATTTTATTTAGCCGTACATAAGCCTTGACTTTAGAATCTACTTCTCTTATCCTTTTTTTAAGGGCTGACAATATCTCTTCGGCGACAATCTCCTTATTATTTAGTTTTTCAATCAATTCATGTGCTGTTAATTTATTCAGTTCCGCCATATTATGCCTAACTTGCGAACTTTAGAACTATAGAACATTAGAACTAAATTCATTCGATTACCTTTGGCACAACAAAGAAATGCGCTTGGCGCTCAGGGGCATTCATCAGAGCCTTGTCGATTGGCAAGGATTCTCCTGAGGCGATATCTTCCCTCAACACATTATTAATAGGCAAGATGTGACTGGTAGGAGCAATATTCTCTATATTTATTTTGTTCAACTTATCAATGAAATCCAAGATATTCTGCAGCTGTTTGGAGAGTTTTTCTAACTCCTTTGGTTTTAGTTCGATACGCGCTAAATGAGCAACATATTTGACTGTATCTTTACTTATTGCCATCAGTTACCTCCATATTTAGCTTTTTATAATAGCATCCTTCACTTAAAAAGTCAAAGATTATTAGGTTACAAATTGTATCTTTTATACATTTATAAACTTGAAATTTTACCAATTTTGTGTTATACTTTAATTGACAATTAGGAAGACTACTGATAAAGGCAAACTAGCAGTAATGCTGGGGCGCAAAGCGACAGTCCCGCCGTTGGCGGGAGGCTGCGTTGCCAAAGAGTAAAAGAAGACCCTAAAGATTGCCTTTAGGGTTTTTTGTTTATTCCCGCCCCTGCATGCAGGGGCGGGATTAATTTAAGGAGTAAAAAATGAAAGATATTCAAAGGTTTGAAAAAAATCAGCGCGTAGTTACCTTTTTGAACCGCCAAGAAGTTGACTTCTTAGATAAATTAGGTAAGGACGCTTTATTTTCCACTGGCCTTAAATTATCAAGGGCAAGACTTATTGCCTGGTTAGTAGATTTTACAAAAGAGTTAAATATTAACGGAAAAGGCATGAAATCTATAAGAGATTTTGAAAATAGAGTTAAGGAGTCGATCCCTGCCAGCCACGGAAAATAAAATATCCCACCTTATCTGCTGGAAAGAAGGCCGATAAGGCGGGATTAAAAAAGGGGGGGGTGGCAATGGAAAGAAAAACGAAAGTTTTTATCGCTATTTTAATGATTCTGGCAAACACCCTATCCTTTTTCACGGATACGTACGCAGGCCAGGCTACTGCCACTGCAAGCATCATCATTATTATACCTGAAAGGCCTACTACCGCTAACCAAACACAGCTGGTCCAGGATAATACTGATACGGGAGATATTGCTTCTGAGCAAGAAGTAGCCTATGCTAAAAATGAAAGCCCGGCAGAGTAAACTAGGGAATATTATTTACTGATGGGTGTGGTCTTAAGCCGAAGGGCAAAATTTATGTCCTTGATTTCCTTGCCTGCAGCAAGATCCAAAGTTATCTCGGCAGGAGAAGATAATTCGTAACCCAACGGTATATCATCCAAATTGATACGTGCCTGGTATTCTCCTTGGAGCAGATAATCAAACTTGAACTGTCCTTCTGAATCCGTATGTGTAAATTGCTTCTGCGGCAACAACTCAATAATTATATTCTCTAACGGCTCCTCATTATCTTGAAAAATAAGATCGCCATTGCTATCAATAAAAACCTTTCCTTTGATTGTCGATGAACGTGACAAAATAAAATCCATTTTATTTTTCTTTCTTGCCTTAACCTCAATTTCTTTCTCGGGGCCCTTTAAAGTCCATTCTGGCGCAACGCTTGATAAATCCAAAGTTACCCGGTGGCTTCCAGGCTCAACGTAAAGAAATCTGAAATTGCCTTTAGAATCAGCGACCGTCTCCCGTTTGTCCTCCAGATATAATAAGGCGCCCTCACTGCCAACATCCGCATTATCAACACGGCCGTTCTCATTGATATCTTTGATAACCCTGCCTTCTACAATACCAAAATTAAGGGGCGTGGAGAGATTGAAAGCCTGGGATATATAGAATAGTATTGACCAGTTTCTGGGCCACCTGTCTCTTTCGGTTTTTAAGTTGTAAGAATTAACGTTGTATTCTAAATAAAGGTTAGTCAACGGCGTAACTTTGTACCTTAAACCTGTGGCTGCGGATAAATTAGGACTTACTGCTTGACCTTCTTCTTTATCCCGGGTGTAATTAGCATTAAGGTATGCGCTCAATAAGGGCATAAAGACATAATTAATATTAAAGCTGGTAGTTAAATTCCGTGTGTCTGAAGCTGTTTTATAAAATGTCTCGCTGAGCTGCTGGGAAAGATACCAGCTGGAACCCCGGCCAAAGGATTTAAATAATGAACCGCCTCTAGTTACAGCGGAATTATTTGAATCGCCTCCCGAGTCACTATGCGAAAACTGATAATTTGCAATGGCGCGGGTGCTAAAGAAAAAAGGAAGAAAATAATCAATGCGGTAAATATTGGTGGCGCTACTGGGTCCGGCATTAGGACCAGAAGGGTCGGAGACAAACTGGTTAAAACTTAAGTTTGCTGACTGCTCTTTAGTCAGTTGGTGATACGACGATGCATTAAGGCTGGTCACATAGGTAGTAACCCTGTCCTCATTATGGATATTGTTACGGTAACGGTTCGCGTAGGTAAAAATGCTCCATTTATCGGTTACGCGGTAATTTCCGTATAGATTCCAGCCTTTATAGTCCTGATAATTAAGCGGATTACCAAAAGAGACGTATCTGTCACCGACAACCTCATAGGCAAGACCAAATTTTCCGCGGGGCTTGTTCAAATCGAGGCCGGTGCGCCAATCCAAGTCCTGGACATTGCTATCGGGGGCGTTATCCGGATGGTAATTAGAGTGCGCCAGGGCACTGGATACAGTAAAATCATAAGGCAATTCCAAAGATAAATCAGAATAGGTAAGGATATTATTGCGCGGAAAGGAGGTTGTGCCGGAAAGAGCGGGGATATCTGCTTTATTCTCCAGATAAAAAATACCGGTCTTAACCTTCAAATTGTCTAAGGCACTGAAATCTTGTTTCAAACCATATACCCTGCCTAAGTATTTTACCTGACCAGCGCTGCCAGAAACCGTATTTTCAGTATCGCCTCCAACAAAAGTAGACTTAAGACTCGCCTCTGCCAGAGACTTATCCCATGCCTTAACGATTTTTAGGCCGTTAAAGTCCAAAGTTTGCAACCGTAAAGGATAAAGGTCGCTATACTGGTTAAATAGGCCAATAAAAAGATCGGGCTTGTTCAGGTTTAGCCAGGAGTAGTCATAGTTAAATACGCCGTTTATATCCTTCCAGGCGGATTGATATGATAAATCAAAATCATAGAATTTACCGTAGAGGGAATTAGTGAGGCTGTGAAAGACCGGAGCAGTATGATATTTAATATAGGTGTAGGTAACATCTCCTCTTAGGTCTATCGAGGGAAGTGCACTTTTCGGAATATAGGCAGGTTTTTCTGGAGGATGGGAAATTATACTCAATACTTCCTGCTCCTGCTTTTCTTTCTTTAACTCCTGCGCTGATTTTTCTAAGGCATAAGTCTTAAACTGCCTAATGGGAGTCCTGGTCTTTAGATAAAAGGCCTTGGCCGCATAATCAAACCGTGTATCTACTGAAAAATATTCCTGAATCTGTTTTTCATCAAGCACGGGTTCATTATCAACTAAAGGAACCTTGATTTCACGCAAGGCGCCTTCAGGAGAAATCAGCCGAAAATTGCCTTCTTTTAAATCTATGGCGTTATAAAATAGGTGTGCGCAAAGTTCCCGCAGAGGAACTAAAGGCCTACCCTCTTTAATGAGAATCGGCTGGTTTAAAGATACTTCCTCTCCATTAATAAACAAACCTATTTCCCCTTTACGGATTACTTCCGGCTTAGGTAGATAAATTACAGGCATTTGCGCAGAAATTGTCTCTTCTGATATTTTCTCTGCTGTGGATGGGATTGCTGAAGGTAGCCTAAATCCTTCCAGCAGTCTCAAAAACTCCTCCTCCGTATATAGTCTTCTATCCGCTACCTTAGGCTTAGTTATGCTTACCTTAGGAATAACTGCAGCCGGTCTAGGCACAGGCAGAGGAACCGGGGTTTCTTTTTCCATAGCAGGCCCTTCTTCTTTTTCCGTAAGTAACTTAATATAATAATTAGCTTCCTTATGATTGGGGCTAATCAACAGGGTTTTGCGGAATTCATGCAGGGCTTCTTCATATTGGCCGCGGTTATAAAAACTCCTGGCTATCTCGCACAGATAATCTGCTGCTAAAGAACCTGGATTAGCCAAGGCTAGAGTGGACTGCGAAAAGACAAAGGCTGTCAACGCACAGAGGGCGATTGTTTTTTTTATTACTTTATAATTGGCCTTTCTCATCTTAAGATAAAAAAACGGGGTTTTTGACCCCGTTATTACTTCTAATTTGCGCGCCCCTTCACTAATCTACGCGAACCGGCAATTCTGCAACTAAAAGATACCTTGTCCCATAATCAATCTCTGCCTTTATTGTGTACTGCCCCTGGGATAAAGGCCTATCCAGTTCTGTATGAAACTTGCGCATACTCTTAGGTAATACGCCCCAACTCTGCAGATTAAAATCTATCTGCTTGATTCTTTTGCCTCTCGTATCAAATATTTTTATCTTCCCCTTAGGCCTTAACAGGACATTTCCTTCATTAAAGATATCTATATCAATCTGTTTAGGGGTATTTAGGGCAATGTTGCCGATCTTAGCGCTACGCTCTTCAGTGTTAGTCACCGTGATATCTACTAGTCCGCCGATGCGGAAATTTATATTTAATCCCTGCGCAGTCCCTGCCGAAGATTCAAAAAAAAGCATGCCGTAATAACCGCCCTTTGCCTGCGCAGGCACCGAAACGCTAATCCTGATATTCTGCGTTTTTCCAGCAGGCATATCTATCTCTTCGGGAATTATCTTTACCCAATTGGCGCAGGAATATACAGTGCTGGCTGCAGGAGGAAAATCATTCGTTCCATCCGGCAGAAAAACAACATCCTGCATGTATATCTTCAGGTGTAATGGCTCATCCGACATGGAATTATCTATGGTTATAGCCTTGCCTTTCTGCTTGCCGGCAGGAATCGAGAGTTCAATTCTGGCTGGCTCAATGCTAAAAGCGCAGGCCTCGTGTTTAGCCACTGTAAAGAAAAGCATAATTGTTAATAAAATATAAAATAATCTTTTCATAATACCTCGGTTAAAGTGAAACGAATCGCGGTATTGTATACGCCGCTTAACTGGACCTCGGGTATCTTTAAAGAATATTTGAACTGAAAGTTTATGCCTTGACCGGAAGCCTCGCCTGGACCGCTGGTATAAACCAGATCCGGAAATAAGCTGAACGGTTTATACTGATAGTTGCCTACCTGAGTGCCGTTTCCATTAGTCCAGACTAACTGCCACTGGAAATTTTCCAAAGGAATTGTTTCTCCTGCGAAAGACAAAGGCTGCAGTAGATTGATTTTTAAGTACCACGTATTTCCGTTTGTAGAACTGCAGGTAATCTGATTATGGTAAACACCTAATTGCGCAAGCCCCTTCTCTTCTCCTAACTTCATCAGGCCGAAGAATAACGAGCGGTGGTCAGTAGAAATTTCCAGGGCCGCATACGCCGAGAGAGAAAAAATAAAAATCATCAACGCTATCAGTGCGATTTTCTTCATAGCGCTATGTGCCCTCAGTCATGGTAAAAATAATCTGGCCCACATAATTACCTGCAGGCGCCTCGCGAGGTAAAGTCAGGCTATACTGAAATCTTAAGATAACCTCCCTGCCTTTTGGGTCGTCTCCCTCGCTAGTATAAACCAGCTCCGGCTCAGAAGAAAAGGCTGTAAAATCTGAGCCTGTCTGCTGCCTATATGCGCCAGTTGATTCGGAAATTTTCCACTTTAAGCAGGAATAAGGTAGAGAGTATTCTTTTCCAAGGAGCCTTAAAGAGATTAATTGGGCCTTCAGGTACCAGCTGCGTCCATTGTTGGAGCGACACTTTGCTTCATGGAAGAAATGGCCCTCACCTAATATTTTGTTTTCCCCTGGATTAATTAACCCAAAGGCAAGGTGAGGATTATCTAAAGAAAGGCTAAAGACCGCTGCCACCTCTACAGAGGCAGATAAATCCTCAAGCTTTAACTCCAGGGCTTCTGCAGGTTGAGAAAAAAAAGCCATGCCCAATAAAAAGAGAAATATTTTTCTTTTCACGTTTTGCTTTTTCTGCCAAAATTCTTTTCCTACGAAGGCCTGATGTTAAATATGGAAATAACAACCTTACGTTGTAATTAAGGTAAAGGTGACAGTGGCAGAATAACTGCCAGCTGCTGCAGAGCCAACGTTAAGCTGGTAATTAAAAGGCACGGTTCCCACAAAAGCTTGGGTTAAGGTCCTTTGCCAACCTGTTGCATATTCCCATTCAGCAGAAGGCGTTCCACTTATGGGCTGAGTAGCACCTGGTCTATAAAAACCACCGCTCCAGACCTTTAAGATGCTCGACAGAGGCGTTGCGCCAATGCTGCCTGTCACAGTAATCCCTAAAGACATAGTTGAACCATTAGCTACTATTTGTACGATGTGCCAGTTTTTGCCCTGTTCGCTTCTATAGGGTGCGTACATAAAACCGCAGTCCCCGCCGGTCATATCCGTGCAGTCCAGCTTATCAAACAATATCTGCGTAGCTGTGCCGCGTGTCACGGAGTTTGTATCCCGGCTAAGAGAAACTGTGGCTAAAGAAGGCACAGTTGCTGATACTGTTGCAGTAGCTGTAGATGTTGCCGCAAATAGCGCAGGATTGCTGAGGCCCAAGGCAAATATAGCTAACAGTAAAATAATTGATTTTTTCATTTTTTCACCTCCTCGAATTACATTTAGAAAACTTGCAGTTTTATTCTATTATACAATCCCTTTTTTGTCAACAAATTTTCCCTTAAAAAAAGCCGGATTGACCCTTTAGTCAATCCGGCTTACAATTACCGTGGCAATTTCCCAATTACCTCCTAATTGGGAAATGCCGGATTATAAAATACTTTTTAAAACTTCTTATAAAGTATACATTAAAGTTTCTGTTTTGTCAAGGTAAAAACCCTAAATGTTTCAAATAGTTAGGCAATATCTTCTTCACTATATTTTTCAGAGCCCTGCTCTATGGCAACAAGGTCAATCTTTAAAGAATGCATAAAAACAATAAGGTATGCTTTGTCATCGCATATCGTAAACAAACTTCCTTTTAATTTGCAGAAAAACTTCTCCTTCTGCTTGCGGGTGTTACGTTCTTTTAAAACGTATAAATATGGCAAAGGTTTGGTTATAAAATTGCCCTTGATCTCTTTTACCATGCAAACAAAGTGCCGACGTATGGTGCTGCGCACTCCCTGTTTGTTTACAATCTCAGAGCTGGCAATTATTTTTCTTTTTCCGTCACTTGAAGTCAGGTTTTTAAATAATAGGTCGCGCATCTAAAAACTCCTTTAATCTGTGTAATCTCGTTTCAGAATCTGTGTAATCAATTTTAAAGCAGCCGGGTTGCCTTAAAGTAAGAATCCCTCCTATTGCTTCGGCAACCCGGCTATCCCCAAGCCAATCGTGGCTGGTGGGGATTAAAACTTAAAGCCAATTTTGTCCATAGGTTGCCCTTAGAATGAGCGATACGCCTATTAAATCAACTTTCTCTAACCTAATTCCTGCTCTATACTCGTTAGGTTTAACCTGTTTCGACCAAACTACCCTTCCTCCGTTATACCTTACCTGGCCACCATTAGGAATCTCAATCCACATCTCTAAGTTGGTATTATTAGCTAATCCCTGATCTGTCCAAACACCTATTCCCTTAGCGCTTATATCACGTATTTGGGCTTCTTTTTCTTCATTCGTATTTGGGTCTTTAAATTTCAAATGCAAATTGACAGGAAAGCGAATAAATTCTCTTCTCTCTATTTTTTCTGAATACTCGTTATTATCTTGCTCTTCTCTATCCATATTTATACTCCGCGGCCTTTAAACCTGCGCCATTTGTGGCCGCTTGAGTATTCCGCCCTTAGGAACCCCTTAAGGCGGGGCTCCATTAATAGATATGGAACACCCCACGGGCAAGCCCGTGGTACCTAAATAGATCCTTGACATTGCTACACAATGTCAAGGATTATCCCCCTGAAGAACTGTATAGCTTGTCCATCTACTGACATCCCCCGAAGCGGTTCTTTCTTCGCATTCATCCACGCGCATGCGCGTGGCATCTCGCGAAGGGGGATAAATATATTTGTAAGGCAAGTTCTTACAATAAAGACTTTTAAAAACTCTTTAAAAATAACCCAAAAAAAAATTTGCTCCAATTCCAAAACAAGTATAACACCCAAATATGCCTATTTTCAATAGCCAGGAGCCCAAAAAGGAAAACGCTTTCTTTTAATGATATTTGGTACTCTTTACGGTTAGGCGGGGTTCTTTGCCTTGAAAGATTCTTTTAAGGTTGGATCTGTGTCGCAGAATGATAAATGCACAAAGGATGATACTTGCAGTTTTTAAAACCAGGGGTTGGTTAAAAAGCATCATATATACGGCTAGGGCTATACCGCTTAGAATAGAGGCTAAGGAAACAATTCTTGCGATAAGAAAGATTGCCAGCCATGTTATGACTACCAGAGCAAATATTAACTCAAGACCCCTTATCTTAATCGCAAGTCCTGCCAATACGCCAAAGGTGGTGGCAATACCTTTGCCGCCTTTAAATCTTAAAAATATCGTCCAATTATGGCCACAGATACAACTTATACCCAATATAACAAGCAACGTGTCTTGAGCTATAAATGTGATTTTGGCAGCTATAATATTACCCAAAAAGACCACGCTTATGAACCCTTTGAGCATATCTAAAACTAATACTGCTATCCCCGGGCCTTTGCCTAAAACCCTAAGGGCATTGGTTGCGCCTACGTTCCTTGAGCCGAAATTACGTATATCTATACCCTTTAATAAGCGCCCTAAAATATAAGCGGTTGGAATTGAGCCGATAAGATAACTAATGACTATTCCTAGAATTAACATCAGCATATAAAATTTTAAATCCCCTCTTTATGTAATCTATCCCAGAAATAATGGTAAAGAAACAGGCTGGCCACCAAATAATATATGCAAATTTAAGCTGTAAAAGCACGGTTATAACCGAGAGCATCTGAAAGCAGGTTGTAAGTTTTCCCCACTTTGTAGGATAAACATTTATATTTTGCTTAACCATATAAATAACTACTGTGCCCAAAAGAATGATGGCATCCCTGCTTATCACTATGAATGTAACCCAAAGAGGAAATTTCAGGGCAAGTTTACTCACCGGAGAAAGAAGAATAAAGGCGGCCATAAGCAATAATTTGTCTCCCAGGGGGTCTAAAACCAAGCCTGCCTTTGATTGCTGTTTGGATTTTCTGGCAATATAGCCGTCAACGGCATCAGAAATAACCCCTAAGATAAAAATATCTAAAGCCAGAAACCTGAGATAATCCTTCTCAGGCGAATAGTACATTAAGCTAGCGATAAAAAAGGGAACGATGAGAATTCTGAATGTGGAAATCTTGTTAGCAAAGTTCATCTTATTATCCTTATACGCTGGGGCGGCCACCAAATCACCAAGGCCTTGCCTAAGATATTCTTATGCGGCACAAATCCCCAATATCGGCTATCCCTCGAAGATGCGGAATTATCCCCTAAAACGAAATAACTGTCTTTGGGAACAACAATCTTTTGCCCCGCGTTGCCAAGATCCCCCCGATTATAATAGTACCTCTGGTTGAAAATGGGGTCTAATAAAGCTTTATCATTAATATATATTGTGCCGTTTCTAATCTCTACGACTTCTCCGGGAAGGCCAACGAGCCTCTTTATGAAATCCTTCTTGCTGTCTTCGGGGTAAACAAAAACAATAACATCTCCCCTTTTAGGAGCTCGTATGGCAGGCAATCTTAAATCTGTAAGAGGGATTTTTGCGCCATAGAGGAATTTATTCACCATAATTAAATCTCCTTCTATAAGGGTCGGACGCATAGAACCCGTAGGTATCTTAAATGCCTGCACAATGAATGGCCTGACAATACAGAAGGCAATAAATGCAGCCACTAGCAAAGACTCAACCCACTCCCTAATTGCCTTTTTATTTTCAACCAACCATTCTCTAATTTTCTTTGAGATGCTCATATTTTCAATACCTCTAAGAACGCCTCCTGAGGAATCTCTACCTTTCCAAATTGCTTCAGCCTTTTTTTGCCTTGTTTTTGACCCTCCCAAAGTTTACGTTTACGGGTAATATCACCTCCGTAGCATTTGGCAGTAACGTGTTTGCCTAAGGGCCTTATTTTTTCAGAGGCAATAATATGGTTGGCCACTGCTGCCTGTATAGTTACCTCAAATAGCTGTCTGGGGATTAAACTTTTGAGTTTCGCAACTAAGGCATGCGCCCGCAAATACGCTTTATCCTTATGCATTAAAGAAGAAAATGCATCACAGACTACCCCATTTAGAAGCACATCGAGTTTTGCTAATTTTGCCGGCAGGTAATCTTTGAATTCATAATCTAAAGAGCCATATCCTCTGGTTAAAGATTTTATGCGGTCGTAAAAATCTACGATAATTTCCGAGAGCGGCATATCAAAGACTAACTTTATCCTGTCTTCCCCCAGATACTCTTTAGATTTAAAAATTCCCCGTCGGCCTTTAGCAAGTTCGCATACCGGGTCTATTGCATCAATGGGTATAATCATTAATAGCTTGGCGTATGGCTCAAAGCTAGACTCAATTGCCTGCTCTGGCGGAAGCTTTGCAGGCGTATCTATCTCAATACTAGTGCCATCTCTTTTTTTTATCCAATATACTACATTGGGGACAGTTAAGATTAAATTTAAACCGTATTCCCGCTCCAGCCGTTCCTGGACTATCTCCATATGCAGGAGCCCTAAGAATCCAGAGCGAAAACCCAGACCAAAAGATTGGCTATTTTCCGGCTCAAATACAAAAGAGGCGTCTGATAATTTTAGTTTATCCATAGCATCGCGTAAGGCTGGAAAATCTCCGGGGTTTACTGGATATATGCCGCAGAATACCAATGGCTTTAATGTACGGTACCCCGGGAGGGGTTGTGCACAAGGATTATCCACAGCCGTCACAGTATCGCCGATAATAATCTCCCTAGGGTCGCGTATATTAGCAGTAAAATAGCCTACCTCACCACAGGTTAAAGTATCTACCTTAAAGTATTTTAGATCCTTAAACACGCCTAATTCTTCTATTTTATAGGTTTTCCCTGAATGCATTAATTTTATCTTAAGCTGCGCATCTATTTTACCATCCATAACCCGAACATAAATCACCACGCCCTTAAAGGTATCATAACGGCAATCAAAGACCAGTGCCTTTAAAGGATGCGCAATCTCTCCACTGGGACTAGGTACAACCTCAACTACCCTCTCTAATATATCCTCTATACCCCTGCCTTCCTTGGCAGAAGCTAAGATAATATCCTCTTCTTTCAAACCCAGGACAGCGGTAATCTGTCTTTTAACGCGTGGTATATCAGCAGAAGTCAAGTCAATTTTATTTATCACCGGTATAATGCTCAATTTGTTTTCGCAGGCCAAATAATAATTAGCCACTGTCTGAGCCTCTATGCCCTGACCGGCATCTATCACTAAAATTGCGCCCTCGCAGGCAGCTAAGGATTTGGATACCTCATAAGTAAAATCTACGTGTCCTGGGGTGTCAATAAGATTCAAGACATAATCCTTACCAGAACGGGAATGATAAGATAATCTAACCATTGATGCCTTAATGGTAATACCTCGCTCTTTTTCCAAATCCATATCATCCAGGAGCTGATTGCCTTTATGCTTTTTATCCACTGCACCGGTTAATTCTAAAATCCTATCTGCGAGAGTGGATTTGCCGTGGTCAATATGGGCGATTATACTAAAATTACGGATTAAAGATTTGTCCATTGTGTAATTCTGTGTAATGTTAAATGTGTAACGTGTAATGTTGGTGTAATGGTTGATTGTGTAATGCAACTATAGTTTTTCCATTACACATAGCTGCATTACACCCGCTTTACACATTACACTTTACACATTACACAACCTTTCTGATTTCCTTTAATAATGTGTCTACCACTTCCTCAATACTCATATCAGTCGTATCAATATAAATCGCGTCATCTGCTTTTTTAAGGGGCGCGACCTCTCGCGTAGAATCAATAGTATCGCGATTGCGTAAATCCGACTCAATTCCGCTTAAAGTTACTTTTTGGCCTAAGCCTCTTAACTCCTCATAGCGGCGCTTAACCCGTTCCTTAAAATTTGCATCAAGATAAAACTTCTTATCCGCGTTAGGAAAAACCACTGTCCCGATATCGCGGCCATCCAAAACACAATCCCCTCGCTTAGCAAAACTCCTCTCTAGGTCTAACATCGCCAACCGGACACCCTTTATCTTAGCAATATCGGAAACAAACTTAGTTATCTGAGCTTGCCGTATCTGGTCAGTTACATCCTGACTATCTAACAATACTTTTAAAGACCCATCAGGGTTATTTATTAAATCTATTTTTATTTTGCGCGCAGCCTCAATAATCCTGGCAGCATCTTTTATATCTATTTTTTCTCTTAAGATATCCAGGGTTAATGCCCGATACATTGCCCCGGTATCGACATAAAGGAAACCTAAATTTTTAGCGATTATTCTTGCAACAGTGCTCTTACCTGCGCCGGCAGGACCATCGATGGCAATAATCATCTTTAGGGTGTCAAACTAGGTTATCTCTTTTATTCTTTGCCTCTTTTAAGATTTTACTTAATATTTTTTTATCCCCTTTTTTAATCGCTGATTTTATCCTGGAGAGATGCCTTTTAAATAATTCTATTGCCTCAACCGTGTTTTTGCGGTTACTCAAAAAAATATCAGTCCAAAGCTCTCTATCTGAAGCAGCAATTCGCGTGGTATCCTTAAGGCCGCTTGAGGCAAATCTAAAGAATTCTTTAGGCACAATGCCGATTAAGGAAAATGCAACGATATGCGGCAGGTGGCTGACAAAGGAAAGAATTTTATCATGGGTTGCAGGGCTAAGTAAAACCGCCCTTGCGCCAAGCTTATTCCAGAATAATTTTAATTTATTTAAGGCCATACGGCTCGTATTCTTTGTAGGCGTCAATATACAAAGAGAACCTTTGAATATATCAGGATGCGCATTTATAATGCCTCTTTTTTCTGAACCAGCTAAAGGGTGGCTACCTACATAATAAGGGAAAATTTTTGTAAGACTTTTTGTGATCTCCTCTTTGGTGCTGCCTACGTCAGTAACCAGGCAATCCTTTTTGATAATATTAGAAATTAGTGGTGCCAAACTTATTATTTTCTTTACTGGTGTTGCCAATATTACCAGGTCAGCACCTTTAATGATATTGAGTTCTTGAGAACCTTTATTTATAGCGTGCATCTTTTTAGCCAGCAGTAAACTCTTTTTATGGCGGCTGACCCCAACTACCCGAGCACAAAGCCCCTGCTTTCTCAATGCCAAAGCAATTGAGCCGCCAATTAATCCTACGCCAACAATAGCAACTTTATTAAATAGTTTCATTACACCTCTCTCCCTACTGCCTTGGCTAATGTCTTTAATTCCCGTACCAAAGTAGCAAAATTAGCTGGTATTAACGACTGTGCGCCATCAGACATTGCGTCTTCAGGATGAGTATGCACTTCAATAATTAGGCCGTCGCTACCCGCAGCTACGGCTGCTTTAGAAAGCGCTGGTACTAAGCCCCATTTACCAGCAGCGTGACTAGGATCAACAATTATAGGAAGATGCGAAAGTTGTTTAACCATCGGGACTGCGCTTATGTCCAGTGTATTTCGTGTTGAATCTTCAAATGTCCTTATGCCACGTTCACAGAGTATTACATTAAAATTACCTCCTGATAAGATATACTCTGCAGACATAAGCAATTCTTTTACAGTGCAAGACATTGCCCGCTTTAATAAAACTGGCTTCTTGGTAAGTCCTACTTCTTTTAAGAGATTAAAATTCTGCATATTACGAGCTCCAATCTGCAGAACATCCGCATATTTAGCTACCAAGCTAACATCGCGAGGATCCATTACCTCGGTAACAGTAACTAAACCCAATTCATTGCCCACCTTATTTAAATACTTCAGGCCTTCTTCGCCTAAGCCCTGGAAACTATAAGGAGAGGTGCGCGGCTTAAATGCGCCTCCGCGTAAAACTGTTGCGCCAGCGCTCTTTACCTGGGTTGCAATTTCACGTAAAGTATCTATATTCTCAATTGCGCAAGGCCCAGCCATAATAATTATTCTTTTATCTCCGATTTTTACACCCTTGCCTAAATCAATAACTGAATCTTCAAGCCTAAACTCCCGCGAAACAAGTTTATAAGGGGCTAACACCGGCATAACCTTTTCCACGCCGGGGAAGACCTCTAAAGGAGTAACCTGCAGTACATCCTCAGGGCCGATAACCCCGATTATAGTGCGCTGAGTTCCTTTGGATACATGCGGGCTAAGCCCTAACTTTTTAACCCTATCAATGATATGATTTATCTGTTCCTCTGTAGCATCCGGCTTTAAAACTATTATCATTTGTATCCTCCGCTATATTTTTATAATACTTTCTTTAGCACCTTAATAAATCTCTCGTTTTCCCTCCTTGTCCCTATGGTAACTCTGATAAAATTCTTAAATCCATATTGCTTCATATCTCTTACAATGACACCATATTTTAGCATCTGGCTGAACACGCCTACGCCATCCCTGCCTACATCAATAAGAATAAAATTCGTAACAGACGGCACATAAGCAATACCTAGTCCGTTTAAGGCGTCATATAAATAATCTTTACCTTCCAAGATTACCTCTCTGGATTTTTTTAAGAATTTTTTATCGTCCACGGCTGCAGTTGCAGCTACCTGCGCCAATAAATTCACATTAAAAGGCTGCCTGGCAACTTCCATATAAGAAGTAAATTCCGCTCGAGCGACAGCGTAACCTACCCTTAAACCAGCCAGGCCATAGGCCTTGGAGAATGTCTTCAGGAGTATGACATTCTTATCACGGATATAACGTAAACTATTAGGGAAATCATCCACGTCGATAAACGTATCATATGCCTCATCTAAAACCAATAATACCCCATCTGGTAAACAACGCACAAAATCTTCAATTTCATATTTAGTTACGTATGTCCCTGTGGGATTGTTGGGGTTAGCAATAAACACTAATTTTGTCTTCTTATCAATTTTCTTCTTAATAGCCTGGAGGTCATATTTAAAATACTTCAAAGGCACAGTAATTACGGGGCGGCCTCCAACCTCGGATATAATCTTATATTCTAAGAATGTGCCATCTGCAGTGATAATATGCTCGTCTTCCTCAACAAAGGTTTTGATAATAATATCGATGAGCTCATCTGAGCCATTGCCGAGGACAATATTTGAAAGCTCAAGGTTTAAGCCCTTAGCCAGTTTTCTCTTTAAGTAAAAGCCGCTACTATCCGGATAACGGTTGATTGCCGAAAGATTCCTCTTGATTGCCTCAACTGCCTTCGGAGAAGGGCCCAGAGGATTCTCGTTGGAAGCCAGTTTTATGACTTCTTTAAGACCCAGTTGCCTTTTAATCTCCTCGATAGGCTTACCGGCTTCGTAAGGGTCTATACTTAATATATGTTTTCTGACTAAACTCATTACTTTATTCTCCTATAGGATAGGAACCTAAGACCTTTAAAAAATTGCACTTACTCTCTAATTCCGAAAGTGCTTTTTTAACCCGAGCCGTTTGCTGATGACCTTCTAAATCTACAAAGAAATAATAATCCCAGGCTTTTTTCTTTGAGGGTCTGGACTCAATCTTAGTAAGGTTAATCCGATATTTTTTGAAAGGTATAAGCATATCATGTAAAGCACCCACACGGTCCTTGATAGAAAATAGAATCGATGTTTTATCGCGGCCGGTTTGCTTAACTAGTGTTTTGCCAATTACAAGGAACCGCGTAATATTATGCGGCGAATCCTCGATATCCGCAGCAATAATCTTTAATTTATAAACTCTGGCTGCTAATAAAGAGGCGATGCAAGCACTATACTTTTCTTTTGCAGCTATTTGTGCTGCGCGTGTAGTACTAGACACCTCAATCTTTTCCGCTGAAGCCAAATTCTCCTGAAGCCAAATGCTGCATTGACCAAATACCTGCGGATTAGAATATATGCGCCTAATTTTATCTTTAGGGCAATTCGCTAATAGGTTATGTGATACATCTAAGATTACCTGGGCGCAAATCTTTAAATCAGAATCCGCAAACATATCTAATGTATGACTAACTGCTCCTTCAATAGAATTCTCTATCGGCACTACGCCATAATCCGCGCTATCTCTTTCTACCTCCAAGAATACATCGCCAATACTATTACAGGCAATATATTCAACTTGTGAGCCAAATCTCTTTAGAGCAGCCAAGTGCGTGAAAGTCGCCTCCGGTCCAAGATAAGCAATCTTAAGAGGCTTCTCCAAAGAAAGACTGGAAGACATAATCTCGCGGTATATCGCTTCAAGCGCAATATGGCTTAAGGGCCCGCGGTTTTTAAGGATTATCTTTCTTAAAACTTCTCTCTCTCGGTCTGGAGAATAAATACTTACGCCGCTCTTTCGTTTTATCTTAGCAACCTCCAGTATAATCTTGGCCCGCAAATTTAAAAGTTTGGTTATCGTCTGGTCTATGTTGTCTATTTTCTTGCGCAGATTTTTTATACTCATTTGGACTCCTTTGCTATTTGCTCGTTTTGTGTTTCTCTGCCAGCTAAGTCATTTTTTGCTGCTAAAGAAACGAATTCTTCTATCTTGGGCAAGTCATCTAATGACTTTAAACCAAAGTATTCTAAAAATTGCCTGGTTGTGCTAAATACGTAAGGCCTGCCTGGAGCCTTTTTTCTTCCAGAAATACGGATGAGGTTTTTATCTAAGAGATTTTTTATAACGCCGTCGCAATCTACATTCCTCAGTGATTGTATCTGGAGTTTTGTTACAGGTTGCTTATAGGCAATAATAGCCAGCGTCTCCAGGGCTGGTTTTGATAGTCTATCCACATGGCGCGCTTTAAATAGTTTCTTTAAAAAAGGGGCAAAGTTAGACGCAGTTATCATCTGAAAACCGCCTGCTACTTCAATAATCTGTATCCCCCGATTAGACTGTTCGTATTCTGCTCTTAATTCCTCGATTAGGGCCCGTATCTGAGCTGGCTCTAAATTATCCAAAACGCTTTTCGCCTGTTCAATAGTCAAAGGTTTATCATTAGCAAAAAGCAATGCCTCAATGGCAGACTTGGTATTATCTTGCGACATCTTATTTTAATTTCCTCTGCTTATAAACTAAATTCAGTAAGTCTTCAGCAGTCTGTATATCGCCAGATATCTCTAAGGCCTTTTTTATCATGTTGCTTGCCTCCGGCTTCTTATAACCCAGCTGCATAAGCACGCTCAAGCCCTCCTGCACGATATCCTTGGCCTTTTCTGCCTGCTCTCTTATTCTCCCGTCCTGGATTAAACCAAACTTGCCAACTTTATTCTGCAGCTTGGCAATAATCTCTTTTGCCTTTTGTTCACCTATGCCGGGCAAAGACTTTAAAAAATTTATATCTGCCTCATCTATTGCCTGCGCAATCTGCGATATCGGTTTATTCAATGCCTTTAATGCCGCGCGCGGCCCTATGCCGGAAACTGTGATAAATATCTCGAAAAAATCTTTCTCGATATCATTTAAAAAACCGATTAATACCGGGGTAGCCTTTGACGGCTCAATCTGGTGATAGTGAAAGGTCTTCAGGCTCACCTTGCCGTCCGTGTCAATATTTTCCTCTAAACGCTGCATCACAGTTTGCGGAATAAACACCTCGTAGCAAATACCGCCGATATCGATGTGTAAATAATTTTTCCCTTTTTCGATAACCTTACCGGAAATACTCGAGATCATATTTAATGAGCACATAACTTACGAACACCAAAGGTGTGAGTAAGTTATTGTGCGAATTAATCCTCGACATTTTTTGAAATGTGGCTTGATATTAAAACAAGCCGTAGCTCAAAAAATGTCAAGGATAGGTTCGACCATCTAAGTTATGTCGCTTATCTCCCATATTGGGCTCCATAACTTATGGCCTTACTTATATAGCTATGGGCAATAGCTAAGGCTAAGGCATCACTTACATCTGTATATTTCGGCAGACTGCTTAAATTAAGGAGGCTCGCCACCATTCTTTGCACCTGCAGTTTAGAAGCCGAGCCCCTGCCTACAATTGCCTTTTTTACTCGCGTAGCCCCATACTCAACCAGTGTGACATTCTTTTCTGCGCAGGCCAGACATATTACACCGCGCGCCTGACCTAAAAGATATGCAGTTGTAGGGTGGCGATAATGCACATATAGCTTCTCAAGCACCAATGCGTCGGGTTTAGTATCGGATATTAATTTGATGGCTGCGCGATGAATCTTGTCTATACGCCTGGGCAATTGCTCTTTGGAAGAAGTTGAAATTATACCTGCCTCCAATAAAAACAATATATTTTTTTTAACGCTGATAACGCCGTATCCAGTAACTGCTAACGCAGGATCAATGCCTAAAATTATCATTATCTTTATCCGGCAGCGGTCTGCTCTAAAATTTCATCCGGTATATCAAAATTAGCATAAACCTGCTGGACATCTTCATGGTCTTCTAATGCCTCAATTAATGATAACACCTGCTTTGCCTCATTGCCGGTTACTTTGACTGTTGAAGAAGGAATCATCGTCACTTCAGCATCAGTCCATTTTATCCCCTTTTCCTGAATGGTTTGCTTTACCTTCTCAAAATCCTGCACAGCGGTAATTACTTCATAATTTTTCTCGTCTGATTTAAAGTCCTCGGCAGCAGCATCCAGAACAATTGTCATCAATTCTTCCTCTTTAGCCTGAGTTCTCTCAATAAGTAAATAACCTTTCTTGGTAAACATCCAGCTTACTGAACCAGCGCCTGCCATATTGCCGCCCCTCTTGGACATAACATTGCGCAGCTCTGCAGTAGTGCGGTTCTTATTATCAGTAAGCGCCTCGATTAAAATCGCTACTCCGCCAGGGGCATAGGCCTCATACATAACGGACTCATAGACCACACCTGGTAATTCTCCGGTGCCGCGCTTTATGGCCATCTTGACGTTATCAGAAGGCATATTTGCTTCTTTGGCCTTGGCCATTATAGCACGCAACCTGCTGTTTGTATCAGGATTGCCTCCCCCCTCGCGCGCAACAACAGTAAGTTCCTTGATAATCTTGGTGTAGGCGGCGCCTTTTTTGGCGTCGGCCGCCATTTTCTTGCCTTTATTCGTTTTCCATTTAGAATGACCAGACATTTGTTTCCTCCTTTAGTGATAATTGACGAAAAAACTTAAAAACATAAAAACGGAAAAACAAATACTTAGTTTTTTGGTCTTTCAGTTTTTTAGTTTTTCAGTAATTTAAGGGGTGGGTAGAATAAGCCGAGTTCTGTCTGGATACGAATATCCGTATCTATAGTGGTCATTTCTCTCGATCCCGACGTTACCGTCAGGACTCAAGCAGTTTACCCGAGACTTTTAGCGCGCCGGATAAGCGCATCGTCTCCTATTACACCTTGCTCCGCGTAGAGATTGCCTCGTTTCACATCACAGCCGTAGGCTGTGATGTGATCCTTCGCCCCGCCAAGGGCGGGGCGAAGGATCTTACTCATCACATGCCTTCAACTGCTACTCGTCTCTGTGGCTCTCCCGCCAAAAACACTGGCGGGTCCGCCACGCATTGTGGCGGAAATCCGCCCCGGATTTTCATCCGAAGGATGGGCATTACCCATTACGCTATCCTCTGGAGCCCGGACTTTCCTCCCCCACACCAATTGGTGTGGGGGCGACCACCTTCTACCTACCCCGTTATTATCTAACAGGACAAGTCGACTTCTTTGTTATCAAAGACCTGTCTTTTTTTAATTGTGCCTTTATTGCTTGAGCTGCTAATTTATCTGCACCTCGGTTATTTTCGCGAGGGATATTATTTATTGAAACCTGCTTAAAGGCTGACATAAGATGCATTACCTGGTTATATAGCCCTAATATATTAGGATTTTTTATTTTATAAAGTTTATGTAATTGTCTATGTAGAAGTTGACTATCTGTATTTATCTCTAAAATTTCTGCCTTAAGCTTTAAAGCTTCCTGTAATGCGTATATTAATGCCGTATATTCGGCAATGTTGTTGGTAGTATTCCCAATATAACTGGATATATTTTTAATGGTTTGAGCCCCTAAACAAATAACTACTCCTATGCCGCTGGGTCCGGGATTACCCTTTGATGCACCATCAATGTGAATCGCAAGCTTTTTCATTCGTTAATATAGAGTATCCTATTACAAACTTCGCAGGTTACTGTACGTTCGTACATCTTTATAAGATTTATTACCTGCGGCGGCACAAACATATTGCATCCCTGACAAGAATTATCTTTGACACTAACTATAGCTAAACCATCGCGATTATGCAATATCCTCTCATACTGTGTGAGTATCTTTGCTTGAATATCTGGCGTAACCTGATTTCTCTGTGCATCTAATTGAGCTAAGCGATCATCTATCTCTTTTATCCTATCCTCAGCCTTCTTCTTCTGGTCAAGAAATACCTTTTCTTCTTCTTTAAGCCTCTGTTTTTCTTTTTCTATATCTGCCTTTACTTTATCTCCCTGGTCAAATAATCCTAAGATTTTATCTTCTATTACTGAGGCATCGGCTTTGGCATCGTTTATCTGCTGCAGCATTGCTTGGTATTCCTTGTTAGTTTTAAGCGAATAAAGTTGAGTTTGTAATTTCTTCACCGCCTCTTCCTTTGAGGCTAATTCTAACTCTTTTTCTTTTCTCTGTTTCTGTAAATCTAATGAGTTCTTCTCAAGCGCAGCTAAGTGTTGCTTTTTTTCCTCAAAAGCATTCTCCAACACCTTAATTTCTTGAGGCTTAGCTTCCTTTTCATATTTTAAAGCGTAAATTTCGGTATCTATTGTCTGCAGTTTAATTAAATTGTCTATCTCATGCCTAAGGTCAACTGTGGCCAATTTTATTCCCCTTAACTGGTATGGTGGGCGATAGAGGATTCGGACCTCTGGCCTCCACAATGTGAGTGTGGCGCTCTAACCAACTGAGCCAATCGCCCGATCGCTGGGCCCAGAAGGATTCGAACCTCCGACCAAGTGATTATGAGTCACCTGCTCTGCCACTGAGCTATGGGCCCGCTATACTACAAGCTCTTTATTATCAATAGGTTCTAAAAGAACAGAATCTTCTCCAATTTTCAAAATTTCTTCTTGGGGCAGTTTTGGAGCAGTTTTTACCTTATTTTCACAAAAATCTTGAGCTAGAATATCAACTGCTTGCTTTAAATATCCCGGCGATAGATGAGCATACCTGAAAGTCATCTGAAGCGTTTTATGGCCTAATAATTTTCTTATTCTATTTAGATCAACACTCCTCATTGCTAAGTGCGATGCAAAGGTATGCCTTAAATCGTGAAAGTGAAAATTCATTATACCTGTGTTTTCACAGGCTGTAAAGAAAGATTTTTTTATATCACCATAAGGTTTACCCTTTTTATTACAGAAGATATAAGGACTATTTGGGTGTTTGCGAACCGTAATTAAAGTCTTCTTAACCAAATCATTCATTGGCACTTCTCGACGTTCACCATTCTTAGTATTATAAAGATAAATTATATCTCGCTTAAAATCAACATCTCGCCATTTAAGATTAAGTATTTCCCCCTTTCGCATTCCAGTATGGAGAGCCACTATTACAATCGGCCTTAAATGTTCAAAACAATTATCTAATAATTTCGTGATTTCTTCTTTCTCAAGATAGCGTAAACGTTGATTATTTTCTTTAAATAATTTTACCTTACACACAGGATTATCTTTTACCTTTTTCCATTCAATAGCACGATTGAACATAGACTTTAACCAAGCAAGACTTCTATTTACTGTGGCAGGAGTAATACCTTTTTTACCCTCTTTAATTCTTTCTGCTTTAAATTTCTCTACATCTTCGGATGTTATCTCATAAAGATATTTTCCAGCAAAAAATCTTTTTAGTGCTTTTATATTATTAATATCGGATTTAAAAGATTTGTGATTTGGCTTACAATATACCTCTAAATAATGGTCTGCAAAATCCTCAAACTTTATCTTCTCTTCTCTCTTTACATCAAGATATTTACCCTCGGCAATTTCAGTTAATCTCTTATGCAAAACCACCTCAGCTAATTTTTTATCCCCACCAATAGTTTCTTTTTTTCTTTTACCATTAACAAAATAAATTATATGATACGTAATTCCTCTTTTACCTTTATAGGCATATATAGGCATTTTACCCTCCTAGTTTAAATGTTTTTCCATCCCATTGATACATCTCTTTGTATGTTCCACCAGTTGCGTAATCAGGAGTATAATCGGATACTTCTAAAATTATAGTTGGCACATTATTTATTATTTCAAAATTAATCATTGGAGTATTAGTAGTCTGTTCAAACAAGATAATGGACTTGTCATCTTCAAATTTTATAACCTTAATGCCTCTGTGATGTAGGCCATAATAATAGGTAACAATGAATTCGTTTATCCTATCTCTATCTAAGTCAAATTGTTTTGTATCATAAAATAAAGCTCCTTCCTCATCCATAATCTTTTTAATAATATCGTGCTGAGTTAAATCTGTAGCCACACATTCAGCATAACTGCTCAATAAGAATAAACCTAAAATTAGAAGTAAAAAATTTTTCATTTATTTTCTCTCAATAAGGGAAGCAAAATTTTTCGCCAATCTTTTTTACTAGCTAATACACCATTAATTTCAAGACCGTTTTCAGCCGGGCCATAATATATTTCTATGGATTCATTACAATCACCGCACTTAATCAGATACCGTGCATCTTTCTTGTCCTGAGCTTTTTTATGATAAATCCGTGGAATAGGAAGTCCATCTCGGTAACGATTCATTTTGCGATTCCATTTTTTACTGCTCATTTTCAATGTCAATTTCGCCCCTCTGTCTGAAGCTATAAACCAGCCATATTCTGTGCCTTATCTACATTTTACGCATAATGTCTTTAGCGGGCCGGCCGTCTGAGTGATGTTTCCCTCATTGCTTCCGCAATGTTCGCAAATGGAGCAGCTTAGATGATCTGCAAACCAAATCATGCCGTCTATTGTTTTGTTCTCATAATTTGTATAAATACACAGGCGGCCGAGTTTCTCTTTAACTTGCTCGAATTCGATTTGCTCAAGTCTATTACGATCTATACATAATTGGATGCACTCACATAGTTTATCCAATAGCCAATACCAGCCATCCCCTTCAATCTCAATACCCCGTGGCATGCATGATTCCTTTAGTGATAAATCTTTCTGCTTAAACAGCTTTGGGTATTTTTGAAATAATTTTTCTTGCAGTTCTTCTTTCATTATAATTTGAGCCACCTAAATCAATAGAAATGTCTTCCTTAGTTTTTAATAGGCCCACTTCTACCATAAAGCCTATCACATTGCCATTTTGGTCTACTCTTTCCATTATGGCCTCATTTTTGGTCACCCTGAAGTAGCCAATTTTCTTCTCAAAAAGGACCTCGAGCAGACCCGCCTTTTTGTCATACCATACACTTATCTTTTTCATATTGCCTCTTCACCTCTGAGTTACTTTCTTTAAAATTTTAATATCTCCTTCTAACCAATATCTAAAATTACTCATTGGGTCTCTTTTAGCCTTTGGAACCTTACCAGCCCTTTCCCAATTATAATAAGTCTTCCGGCAAACCTTAAGAATTTTTTCTATATCGCTTATAAAAAATTTTCTTTCCATACTTAAGATAGTTTACTATATTTAATTAATTTTGTCAAGACTTTTTAAAGTTTTGTATTAATTCTTTTATTTGCTTCAAGGCCAATCTACTTGGCTTATAGCGATTGTTTTCCCAGCGATTAACTGTGCAAAAAGCAACGCCGATTTTTTCAGCAAATTGCTCTTGGGTCAAGTTTAGGTCTTTTCGGATTACTCTAATATTAGATGACTTCATGGTGTTGAATATAGCATATGCTATATTATTTGTCAATGGATTTTATCAGAAAAACTTAGTAATCACTTGTGCTTTTGATTTCGTCTTTTTGGAACCAATTATCTATTTTATTCTTATCGAACTTTATAAGCCGGCTTTTTTTAATGAAAGGTATCTTTCTCTGTCGAATCCACAAATAAATTGTAAATACGCTAAGGCCGGTATAATCTGATAATTCATGTGGAGATAGATATCTTTTATCCATATTAACTTAATTCAATAAATAAACCGACAATTATTTACCTGTAAACTTCCTTCCTTAAAAGCCCCCTTTAAATGGCAGGAGGGTTATTTAGCTCTATTGGCCCATCTTAATAAATAGCCTGACTTCTTCCGAGGCCTGCCGTCTTTCTTGCCTTGGGGCCTGCCTAAAGCCTTGCCTTGTCGCCTTGCCTTTTCAAGCCCGATTTTTGTCCGTTCTATGATCCGCTTTCTTTCTTGCTGTGCAACCCAAGAGAATATCGCCAGAAGTAGTTGTCCTAGGCCCTCATCACGGGTGTCAAGCCAAGATTCCTGTAGCGACTTTAAAGCAATGCCATTTCTTTTAAGGCGTTCGAGATACCCCAAGGTATTGCTTATGCCTTCCCTTGAAAGCCGATCAAGTGCCCAAACAAGCACTAAATCAAATTTCCTTTTATCGGCATCATCAAACATCTTTAAGAAATTAACCCTATCCGGACTGCCACCAGAAGCCAAATCAATATATTCCTGAACCACTTCTCCACCCAATGCCTTTGCATAGTCTCTTAGTGGAATAAGCTGATTTTGCGGATCTTGACTATCGTCGTTTTTTGAAACCCGAGCATAGATTGCTATTTTCATTTTCTTTGGTCATATTCTCCCTGAGCATTTCAACTAACATCTGTTTTTTCTACTTGCCGAAATAAAAGTAAAATCCTTCATTTTTTACGTTTTCTTGCCTTGGCCAGCTGTATCTTTATGCCTTCAAGAACATCTTGATTAATCTCTTTCTGGCTTACCTTCTTCTTGACCTCTTCCTCTACAAGCCATGCAATGATCACATCCCAGCAGCTATTCGAATAATCAGCGAGCTCTTTATCCATACCTTTCTTTACAGAGATTTTTTCAAGCTTCTTTTGCTTAAGAAACTTCTCCAGCAAATTATTCTTTACTGTTGAGACAATTGTCTCTATGGAATTCTGCACAATATTAGCTATGGAAGTCTTTATACATTCTCTTGTTTCCTGCTCAATTATCTCATCTTCCGGGCGAACCTTTGCCTTTATACCAAGTTCGTCCAAACGACTCTCCAGCCATTCAAGAAATTGTGCGGGCGTAAATACATTGAGTTCGCATCTTCGGGCATTCTCAAACGGCTTGCTCTGCTTATCACCTTTAAGCCAGGCTACATCTTCAGAAGAGAGACTGTTTTGCAGATCTTCAGGGAAGGCGAATTTATAAAGATAGGTTTCTATCTCTAAATCATCTTTAATCACTTGGCTTGGTGTAAGGCCAAGATCAACGATATTTAAATGGTAAGAATTAAATGGAGAAGAGGAGCTGAATGTTCTTGCGATATTCATCCCAGCAATATCACAGTCGTGGGCAACCAGAATAGTTATAGGGATATCTGCTTGAATCTTGGCACATAGATCTCTGACCGCCCAGGTACTAAAACCAGGGCCGGCACAAACTGCCATGTCAAATTTATTGTGGAAGTCATCAGTAACAATATTATCCAGGAAGCCTCGCTTTTCGATGTAGAGGATTTTGTTGTATTTATGCTTAGGGACCACATAATTAGCCACTTCAACTGTGCCCAGCATGCAACCAGGGGTATTATGCGGGGAGATCATCTCACCAGAAGCTTCCCTTAAGGCTATTCTCTTGCCCCTACTTACCTCTATCTCGTCAATTATCTTCTCATAATTGCTCCACTCCAGCTCTGGCCTCTTGTAGCTTTTGTCATAATTGTTGTACATTCTTCTCACCACATAGAATAATTGTCTGAAAGAGAAAGTGTATCTCTCATTGCTACCTGCTTCTTTAATTGCTTCATCAAGTATCTTATGAACCAAATCTTTAACGGTAACGTCATGTTTACGATCGTAATAAGCACCCCAGCGATAGCCAGAAACCCTGCCATAGGAGACCTTATCTTGCTTTTCAGCCCGAAGTCTCTCTTTATAGAAAGGTTGTGCAGTTTTATTTACAAGATGCTCTAAGGCATCTTTCATTGGTAGATTAGCTTTATCTATCTTCATTTCTCACTCCTCGATCTCTGATTTGCCATAATCTTTATATCTTACATTCGGGGTGATTACATGCATGGCCACAAAGACACCGCTGTCATCATCAATGTGATATTTTTCCAAAAGCCCCTGTAGCCCTTCGGCGGTAGTACTGCCCCGATAATCTCTTTTGCTGAGATCAGCAGTAAAGGTTGTATCGCCAAAGGGCAGATCATAGGTTACAGTCATGTTGATGCCGAACTGCACACGCTTTTTCTTAAGCTTCTTTACCTTGCAGATGGCCACTTCCATAACATAGGGGATGCCTTCATATATACCGTTTATCTTGCCATATTGGAAGAGTTTCTCGTGGATTACGCCATATTTACTTATCACTTTATAGAAGTGCTCCCTGCCGATTTCTCCTAATACTAGCTTATTAAGAGGCTTTGATACCTCTTTTAAATTCTGAAATAGAATCTTTGCCTTCTTGCCTTTATCATCGTTGAGGCTGTCAATATATTTATCAGTAAGCCCTTTAGTCAAGGCTCTGGTCAATTCGGTCCTATTGCCAGTGCAGCCTTTGAATCTCTTGGCAAAGTTAATAATGGTTTCTTTTTTATTCTGTTCTTTATTAGCCCTGATGTTGGCGTAAACAAGATCAATAAAATCTTCTTCTTTGTACCAATACACCGAGCCAAAGCCAGGGTGAGAGAATTTCCTGCATTTTGTAATTGTAGGAGCAAACTCATCAACTATGGCTTTTCTCTTGTTGTTATATCTCAGTTTAAAGGCTACATGCGGGTTCCAGAGGCTAAAACCCTCTATTAGATCATAGTAGCGACCATGCTCACCCCATAGTTTATGGCTATTATTGGTCCATGAAGTTCCGTAAAGTTTAGTCTCTAACAAAGGGAGAATAATAGATATTTGTGTTCCCGATTTTCTGGTCGGTTCTATTTTTGTTATCTCTGGTTTTATCTCCTGCATAACTTTGTCTACAATTATTTTTATTAAGTAAGTATGTTGTTGAGTGGAAATGATAATTTTAGAGTTGGGTTTACCAGTTACATAAGAGAGAATTCCAGGCAGTCCCAGTATAGTCATTAGCGCATTGCCTTGCGCACCTCGGGTAGGCTTCTTAACATAATATTTTGTCCCGGAATAACGGGTGAAGTTAACTATTTCTTTAATTTGTTCCTCACCAAGGCCTGGGCCATTGTCAGCTACAGATAGATAAAGAAAATCTTCTTTTACTTTAACAGTAACTTTTATCTTCGGCTGAATGTTGTAAAGCTCGCAAGCATCAAGGCTGTTATCGATCAATTCTTTTATAATGTAGATATCAAACATCTCTGGAGTAACGCCGGTCATTTTAGTTAGGCCATCCATCGTGGCATATTCCATAATTCTATCTTTTGTCAAAATTCTCTCTTCCATTTTTCACCTCTCCTTTTTTCTTCTCACCTCAAAACCCTGACTTTTTAAAAAAACTATAGTTTTGCCAGAACACTCAATAAGATATATGTGGTTTTTCTTTATTGGGTGAAACATATAAATATTAATAAATTTTCTTGTAGGAGAAATGTCACAATTTTGGTTAATATCATTGGTCGCTTTTGTGCTTGTGACACCATTAGAAGGCACGAAAACAGGCAATTCTGGGCTATTCTGGAGGTTCTGGGCAAGTTTCTGCTTTTGCCGCCATTTCTTCATATATTCTCTGTGTTCCTCTTTGGTTCTCATAACTATTTTTGCTTTTCCTTTTTTCGCTTTAAAGACTTCTCTAAAGAATTTTTTAAGTAAGGTAAAATAGCGGCCAACAGTCTTATAGAGCATTTACCATATCCAGAAAGCCATAGTTCACATTGGGTTCCAAGACAGATAGATTCATCACGGTAGATCTTTCCAATTAATCTAAAAGGACATATCTTTTCCATTATTTTTTATGCAAAAATTTCAACATATGTAAAAAAGTCTTTGTTAGGTATCTTCTATCTTTTTGATATAACCTATAGATTCTTGAATATGCTTTAAAAAAAGATTTAATCTTATTTTGCTTTTTATGTCTTCTTCTCTTTCTTCTTTTGGCCATTTATTCGGCTATTTTAAATGCCCTATACCTGTTAAATGTCTTATACCTGTGTCTGCATTACCTAAATGACTTTTTTCTCTTCTTACCTCTTTAGGTTTTAGTAATTCTTCTTCTTTATTTTCTTCTTTTTTCTTTAACTCTAACTTTTTCTCCAAAGCTTCTACCTTCTTGCATAAGTCCGGGTAAGTATCACAAAAGGTTTTAATTTTACCTTCTGTTTGATTAATCTTTGTCTCAAGGGAGAAAAATTTCTCAGTTAATTGATTTATTTGAGCTAAAGCTTCCTCAGTCTTTTTTTCTTTGATTAAAGCGTCTTCGGTCTTTTTCTCTTTTTCTTGAAGCATTTTAGAGGTTTTTTCGATAGCCTCTTTTATCTGCTCTTTTATCTGTGGCATAAAAAGGTTAAACTTTGCTTGAGTTGAAACTAAAGGTAAAGCTTGATTTTTTTCCAAGAAAGGATTATTTACCTTAAGCTCGGGATGTTTAAAAAACAAATGAACCTTAAGAACTTGTTGGTTCTGTAAACTCTGGCCGCATTTAAGACAAGATATCATTTTCTATCTGCCTTTTTCTATTTCTTCTTTGTCTTTTAGTTTTTTTATTGCTTTTATTACTGCCTACTATTTCTAAGCTCAAGTTAAGCTTAATCTTTTCTGTAAAAATTGCTAAGGAGTTTACTTTAGAAGCCTAGCTCTTTAGCCAGAAATTAAGTTGGTTTCTTAGATTAAGCCTTAGTTTCTTAAGTTCAATTTAAGGCTAAGCTTTTAATCTAAAATTTTAAGGATTATTAAGTAAAGGCTATTTAGCCGTTCTACTTATGCCTGTTTACTGCTTTACCTTCACGTTAGCCTATGCTCCAAAAAGAACTACACCATCTACATCTTCTACACGAATTACACTTTTGAACTTAAAAAGCCAAAAAGAAACTACACAGAAACTACACTTTTTAGCTAAAAACTACACAGAAACTAGACTTTTTGGTGTAGTTCGTGTAGTTTGTGTAGTTCTTTTAGGGTATAGAGGAGGTATTTCAAGGTATCGTTCCACAAGGTCATCTATGTCTTTTTTCTTAAGCTGGTATATATACCCTTTGCCCATCCTCTGCTTTTTTCTAAGGCCAAATGATTTAAGCTTCCAACCAATCCCCTTTGCTGTAACACTATTAAATTCCTCTTGTTCTAAGTAAGGCTCCATGTTCTTCTTTATATCTTGAGTTGAGCAAGTAGAATCTCCTTCGCTTGTTAAACTTTTAAGTGCTTGTAAAAAAGCATTCGTATAGTTGTCTAAACTCTCTTCCTGCGACAGTCCAATTTGCTCAAGAGCAAAAGCCTTGATCTCCCTAAATCTATTTAAGTTATCTTTAAAAATAAACCTTGCGATAGATAGTAACGGACACCAAAGGTCATTATCTCGATTGTTGGCAATTTTGACTTCTGGGTCATTTAGATAAATCTCTCTAATGTTTTTAAAATAAATTAATGCAAAGCAATAACATTCATGTCTTATCCTATTCCAATCCTCAGAATTTTCTGTATCTAAGATTAGTCCTTTTTCTGTTTTGGCTCTAAGCATTATTATTTTAATCGTTCTGCTTTCTAAGGCGTCTTCTAAGCCCTTTATATTGGCAATGATTTTTGGGGAATAGACCTCATAATACTTCGTATAAAACTCACCCTTTGGAGTTTTTTCCTGACGCATAACCTTAGCACCCTTGAAATGTCCGGCATTTAAAATTGCCCTAATCATTCTGCTCTTTTCTGGATCCCTAAGAATCTCTGCTTCATCTATTCCGAAGGTGCACCTTAAGGCCTCGATGTCCCTATACAAGGTGGCCTCAGAAGCATTCACCGAAAGTATTCCATTAAACGACATCCGGGTAGTAATTCTTGCAGTTTTTGATTTCCCTGTATTTTTGATTCCCTCAAAAGCCAGATAAGGATATGTTTCAAAGATATAAAAAAAATAAGTCCCTATCACAAATAATGGCAAAATAGAATACCATTGTTCATCTTTTATTTCAGAATACTTCCGGTAAATACTCTCTATAAGTTGGTGCACCTTGAGAGGTAAAGGGGTGTAGCCTTTAAAAAGATATTCGTTTATTAATTTATTTGTCCAATGTGATTCTGGATTTTTTATGAGTGGCAACTGCTTAATGTATTTTTTATATTTGTCGTAAAATTCATTTGGATTGTCAAGCCTGAGTAATCTTCTTTCGCTCGTCATAATATAATAGATTTGCTTAAAAAGAACCTTACTGTCTTTATTGTATTCTAGGGAGGGTATACAAAAATAGCCAATACCATCGACAAAATCCTGCGACGGATGAAGAAAGATAACCTCTGTAGAATTCAGAGATCCTAACCAAAAGTTTAATTCATCAAGCGTCTTTGCCTCTTTTAATAATTTGTTAAAATCTTCTATTTGGTGTCCTACGATAAAAAAATCTGTTATATCCTTTTTGCCCTCTGGCAAGCCTGATAAAGATATAAATTTAGCATTTGGTAATTTCTCCACTAATTTTTGAGCATTTCTTAAGCCTGCATCATCACGGTCAAAACAAACGTATAAATTAGATATTTCTTTTAAATAAGAGATCCACTCGTCTTTGAAAGTGCCAGCTCCACCCGTGCTTGTTATGGCAGGAATTCCTCTTGATTCTAATATAAGGCGGTCAAATTCTCCCTCGCAGACTATAAGGAATGGCTTAGGGTGGGTTAGGTTTTCCCAACCATAGAGTTCTGCTGACGATCCTTCATCATACCAATATTTTGGACCCTCACCGGTATCTTCTGTGTCTTTACGGTATTTAAAGAAAATAAATTTATTTTCTTTATTGTAAATAGGAATTGTAATTGCCTTACCATCCCAACCTATTTTGAATCTGCTGATAATTTCATCGCTTAAAAGACGCTTTTCTTTAAGATACTTTCTAATTCTTTCGGGCAATTGCTTATGGTATTCTTCCACCTTTGTATTTGCTAAAAATACATTCATTTGCATTTGTGCCTCCTTGTTAAAAATTATGAATCAGGGATTTTAGGTCTTGCACCGCGGTCTTAAAATTTCCTACGGCTACCAATCCATTATTGTAAAATTCTCGTATTAGTTCTTCTCTATCTGCTCTGTCTTCAAAAATAAATACCGACCTTTTGCCCTCTTTTTTTATTTTTATAAGCTTTAAGCCTTTCGCTTTTAAAAAGCTCGATAGCCAAAAATCACTACTTTGAAAAGTCTTGTTGTCTTCCATCATCACTTATGGGCCTCTCCATATCTAATAGCAATGTCCATTAAGACTTGAGGAATTATTTCTGATATATGCATAAAATGTCGACGATTAGATTTAGATATCAGTTTATCTTTTAATTTGATAATGTGTATCTGTTTCATTTCTCATTTGCATTAGCCTATTACGCTAGTTCTAAAAATAAAAAAGCCCAGAAGAGTTTTATGCTTTCCCTGGGCTTGATTTTTTAAATCTCTTTAGAGCTATATTGCCGTTACCGTCATCGCTACTGTCTTCATCTCCTCCTTCTTTTGATGATTGACTTCTAATACCAGGGGTAGATTTCTTATGCGAGCTTCGTCGTAAGTTTCTTTGCGAATTTGATTTCCCTTTTCTGTTGATTATTTTTAATTGTTGAGTTGTCTTTCTTGAGAGCAATTTTTCTTGTTCTATCCTTTTGAAAGCCTTAGGGACATTGGAGACCGCTTTGGTAGCAAAAATTCTTCTTTGAGGAGATGGCCGCTTTCGGCAATATTCAGCGAATAGTCGTTCAAAAGGTAAATTTTCGGGCAAGTTTTTCAGGTCAGGACATTTATTAACCATACCATCTATAATTTGTTGTTTCAGCTTTATGTCCTTTCCAATTATTGAGCATAAGGTTGAATACTTTACGTTTACGGGTGGGGAGGGATTAAGTAGAAAAAAGACCATTCCCCTCAGACGCTGTGCCATTTCATTTTCAGAGGGAAACTCTTCGAGGATATTTGCAATTTTAAACAGGGTTTTTTGATGGGGCTCACAGAAGTTAGCTTCCCAGCGTTTGACTGTTCGCACATTGACAGAAAGTTTTTCCGCCAGTTGTCTCTGCGTCAAATTGGATAGGTCTCTGAATAATTTAATACAGTTTAATCCTCTTTGCATTTTCATCATCAAAATTATAACATAGGGTGGCATTTTGTCAAGAAAAAAATGTCCCCTTATAGCATAAAAAAAATCTCAAAAAAGCAACCTCCTATTCAGAGAGTTGCCTTAAATTTAGCCTATTTTAACCCCGTCACCCAAGCAACTATTAATTGTTCTTTAGTCATCTATCCCTCAATGTCCTTACCGCCCATTGGCTAATGGGGAGCATTACAGATCCATCTCTGTGTTTACTGCCGCTATTTGAAGTTGCATAAATGATAGTTTATCCAAGTAATCTTCATTCTGTGAGGAAAAGGATAGGCGTATGAATAGGAGTTAAATAATGCAGAACGTTATTAACTTTTTTTTATTCGTTTTCGAAGACTAATAAAGTACATCCTTTGTTGGTTGGTTTTTCGATTCAGAAACACGCCCGTTTATAAAATATACACAATTAGAAAAACCTGGTTTATCAGATGGATAAAGCCAAATTTCTCTACCAAGTAGATCTTTTTTCTTTTCTGAGGGAGGGCCTAGTAACTGTTCAATGCTATTATAGCTCTTACCCTTATCAATAAACTTATTAAACAGGTCTTCACTCATTCCGGTCTTTTCGCCTAACTTTGTAACTCTTGATGAAGAAGCTCCTGAATTTGTTGAAACTTGATACTGTAGTATCCGCTTAAATACAATATTATCCTTGCCTTTTTGGATATCAACATCGAACTCATAATTCGATTTAGCCGATATGCCATCATTTGCTACACGTGAATAGCGGCCATCAATGAATTCAATATTAATTTTATGTTTTCCTGACGAAAGAAACAATGGGAAGACAATGATATGCTCCGGCAACAAACCCCAATACCTTATATCCGCTTTTGGGTTTGTTATCGCGCTTGCGATAGCCGAACCGCCTGCAAACAAAGCAGTAATTCCTGCTGCTAAGGCGTAGCCGGTCGTATCTGCATAAGGATTAGCAGCTCGCGCCGCATTAGCTTGATTAACGAATTGGTTGGAAAGATCAACCATTGCTACTGAAGTATTTGCAGCATTCGTCTTAAATTGAGCTTTACCCTTCAGTATTCCATCCATTTTCCTTCCGCCTCTTGTACTTGCTTGAAAATAAACATCTGTATTTGAATATACTTGATTGTCCGCATTTACTTTACCATCAATCTTTATATTCCAACCATTAATATCGTACCGATCCCCATTTACTACTGCTAATTCACCATACTGACCTCTTCTTGACTTAAATGGACCTTCCCCAAACTCAACAACTAATAGAATATTATTTTTTAAATTAAGTATTTTTTGTATAAGTTCATCATTAAACCCAAGAATAGAATAATTGGGATTATTATGTAGTTCCTTAACTGCATTGAGATAATCATTGCTTAATGATTCGTCTCCTAATTTCTTGGTAATGCGTGAAGCAAGTAAATAAAGTATTGCGATATCGCTTTTATACTCTTCTCCCTTTGATTCAGAATCTGCTAATATCCCATTCTTAAAAGCAGCCATTGCATTTTCTAAATCTCCTTTATTATAAAGCAACAATCCTACATATAATGAATTCATTGCCTTTTCATATGGATCTCCCTTATATGCCTTTCTATCCTCAGAACCGGTTAATGAAACTGCCTTGCGTTCTAGTTCTTTAAATGCAGGAATGTTATTCATCAGATAATGTGCTTTTAAAAATGCATCCAGGGCTTTATCGTAATCTCCTTGGGCTAAATATATTGAACCTAACTGATTATTCCATAAAGCATAATTTCTATCCCTCTGCTTAGCTGCCTCTTCATATGTTTCTCTTATACTCGTAAAGTTACCGGATTGAAAAGGGTAATTGTAATAACCAATTCTTTCAAAAGAATACTTGTTTAAATGTGTGCAAGAAGTTAAAAGCATACTGCAGCAAGCCAACAGTAAACCCTTAGCTACTTGAATGACCTTTCTATTTCGTGGAGTGATTTCCATTATTAATTAAGGAGAATGTGTTTTTATGCCTTAAATAAGTTAAAACAACAGCTCATTTTTAGCATGATTGATCGCCACTGCAAAATTGAGATTCTGTCCTTTATCAAAACTGGAAGATGTAATCCCAATTACTTCTCCATTCATATTAAAAAGCGGACCTCCACTACTACCCACAGAAATTGGAACACTGATTTGGAGAAGCTTGGTTCCGCTCAGATCCCTTATCGCACTCACCAAGCCATCAGAAACCGTGTTTTCAAGCCCCTGTGGATTACCAATGGCTACGACTCTCTGTCCGACAGAAACCTGATCTGAGTCGCCTAAAACTACCGGGACAAAATTACCAGCATCATTAATTTTTAATAATGCCAAATCTCGAATGGTATTATCTTTAATGACTTTTACATTTGAATAGACACGATTATCGGCAATAAATTTTATTGATATTGTCACGCTCCCGCTAATTACATGAGAATTAGTTAAAATCAACCCATCTGAACTAACAACAAAACCACTGCCTATCGCCTTATCTGTCTGTATAAGAACAATTGATTTACCGTACGTATTGACAATATCTTCTGCCGAAGATATTGGCAAACTTTTCTTTGCAAGTTGACCCGAAGGTTTCAGTGATGACGTACTTCCCTTCTTTGATGCATCTTTTCCAAAAATATTATTCCAGCGTTCTACTTCATTATCCTTTTTATGTTTAACCCGTTTTGCTGAGACGAGATCCCCTACCTTAATGCTTTCTTTAATATCGAATGGTCTCCCCAGAGACAAATTCTTTTCCATAACCTCAATAATCTTAATTTTGGCAATCTCCGTGCGTTTATATCCAAGGACACGATCCCCAACTTGATCTTTAATCGGTTCTTCTAAACGAATTACAGCAAAAACATCGTTCTTTTCAATCTTGTCGTCAAGCCCTGCATTTATGTATACCCCTTTGTCATCTAAACGGACTACACGACAAATCCAAGGCTCACCTTCCATATTATCCGCGAGGATGCTAACCGCATCTGTTAAGGCATCCTGTAAATAATTCTTTTGCCCTGTACCGCTCGCAACGACAGCTCCCGTATTAACATCCACTAAGCGCAATGTGGCCGTATATTGACCAACTCCAAATCGCTCACCATCTTTATTTGGAAGAATATCTCCGAGTAAAACATATTGTACCCCATAAATATTCCCTAATTCATTCCCGGGTTGTTTTTTTACCCAATCTGATTTCTCAAATTTAATCTCTCGAACTAGTTGATTTACTTCCTGACGCTCTATCACATCAAACACGTTGGTCTGCTTGAGAAGATCAGACAATAATCCTACGACAGCATTAGTTTTCTTTTCGGTTGGTTTTTCTAAATTCGGCGAGGCAATGTTTATAGTGTATGTTTTCCCCTGTTCCATTCCTTTCTCTTCCGTCTTATTAAACAAACTCCCCGCAATATCAACCCGCTCGCCAAAACTTCCGATTGCGACCTTATATCTAAGATTTTTCTCTTTAACCTGACTCAGTTTTTTCTGTTGATAATTAAATTCTTGATTCGAATTCTCCGCTCCCACAACAACGCCCTGGGTGATTAACCCAAAGGCTACAAAGAAAACAAATAAACCTAAATGTATATTCCTTTTCATAGCTCACTCCTTAAGTTTTTATTGAGCCTTACGAATACGGATTGTGTAATCCTTGGCTTTAGGATTAAATGCGGCTGTCTTGTATGCATAAGTCGCATATCCAGGAATCAAAATAAGCTCCCAATTTGTATCATCCCCTACTTGAAAACCCTGTTCATCACGGAAAACGGTCTGAATTTGCAACCTGAGCATCTCATCCTTCATGTTTCGAATCTCACAATAGACTTTCAGCCGCTTATCTTCTGTCCATTCTGTCTTTTTAGTCAAGATGACAATGCGTTTCGCAGAAAATTGGTTATCCAGATCCTTATCTAGGATAACAACCTTAAGATTCCGCTCTTTATCTAGCTGGACATCATAGGGAATGGTGTGATATGGACCGGCAGCGCAACCGCTTAAAACAAAAATACCAACAACAAATTTACAAGCGAACCAAAATTTAGGCATATTACACTCCTTATGTTTAATTTTATTGATAGGCAACCCCTGCTTCACCCACTCGTTTAATTTCATAGGAATCTTCCCAGATAATATCGCTAGTTTCCGCATCGATTAATTGAAAAGACATTAAAATATAATCTGATCGGTTACTGTTAGCTGCCTTTGACAAACCAGTTAACTCTCCAGTCAGATAAAAATCAATTCCCGCGAGATCACCTTCCTTACTAGCGGTCACGAGATCATTCCTTTTTGCTTGTCGTTCCTTGAGGATATCATCCATGCGGTCACGGGCAAGAAATCGCACTTTCCCGCTAACGTTTTTATTAAGTTCTATGCGGATTTTCTGAGTAAAAATATCTTTGTTGATGATAAACCGTGTATTGTTTTTGACTGGTAAAAGTGCAATCCTAGGAACCCCATTAGCTTTCATAATCTCAGGGACTTCCAAAATGGACAATGCCATTTTTCTCGAAACTGTAAGAATATCTGTCGATTCAATACCCGTTCCCCCTAAATTGTCGTCATTATCAGGAAGAATCGTCCTCGTGTGTGAAGCCGGCATTGTAGCGCAAGATGACAAAGCAAACGTCAATAAAATTAATAGAGGCAATAACAAATATTTCATTTTCTCATCTCCTTTAATATATTAAATCATTAACGATGGTCCGATTTTGCAATGCAGGGTAACCATTTTTGAAACGCCCCTGATCTTCTTCAAATTTATCTTCTATTTGAGTCTCGTGAATCTGCTGACCACCGGATACAAAAAAACCAATCCCAACTCTTCCGGCATAGCTAATTCGTCCCGGAGCGACATCGAAGAGCTTGTTAACGGCCACAAAATACTGTGTGGCAAAAAAAGAACGTAACAAGCCATTCAGAGATGTCATCTTATAAGTCCCCCTAGGTAACTTTAATGAAAATAAAAACAAATCATCTTGCTTAATATAATTTTCATTTGGATAAGGAATTAAAAAACAACTTTTTTCACCGTATGCCTTATATTGATTAACCTCTTGTAACGTTAATCCTGTAGCTGTAAAAACATTCTTTTTATCTGACTTATCTTTATTGAAAAATTTACAAGAAAAAAGCACTACCCCCTCATTGGGCTGTAATTTCAGTGTAGGCTTCTGCTTCATAAGTAAATAAGGACTAGCACAACCGAATGTAGACAAGGATAAGATTACTATCAGTATCTTAAGTTGAATTTGTTTCATCATCGACTTCATTCTATAATCCTTTTTATAATAATATTATCACCTTCCTGAATATTTACATCAAATTCCTTGTTTAACTCTGGAATTAAATTATTGCTAACATCTGAAACTTGAATTTGGATATGGTGCTGACCCATAGAAAGCTTCATAGGAATTACACGCACCTCAGCTGGCAGCAGACTCCAGTGTCGAACATCGGCTGCGGGGTTAGCCATTGCGCTTCCTATAGCAAACGCCAAACTTATAATCGCAATTCCTACAGCAGCATACGCTGCTCCTGCGGCAGCAGCACCGCCCGTTCCACAATAAGCAGCCTGCTGCTGTAATCTATTGGCTTGATCAGACATTTGCCGAGATATCTGCGATAATTGATATGAAATTTCTGTTGTTGTCTGCTTAAACTCGGCTTTACCCTTAAGGATTCCGTCCATCAACCGCCCGCCACGAGTCGATGCTTGATAAAAAGTATCATTATAGAGTATCGTCTTGTGCTGATCAAAACTATCTTTCTTGTCTGTTACAATTATAACATTATTAGCCTTAAACGGCTTAGATGTAAAAATAACGATCTGGCCATATTGACCAATCGGATATTTGACTGGACCGCGTCCTAGCTCAACAACAAATAAAACATTATTGCTTATATCAACAACTTGTTTTAGTATTTCTGCCGAAATTTGCTTGTTATTTTCCGTGCGAATTCCAGTCAATGTTGTAATAGCTGTTTCAAGCGCCTGGATTTCTACTTCAAACGCTAGTACTTCCTTAGACTTTTTCGGAAAGCTAGTTGCATTATCATCTTTACCTTTTGAAGAAAAATTCTGAACTGGCCCCTTTGAAGCAATCTGTCCTTCTTTCATGCCTTTCTCATCTTTCTTTGGAGCTGGAGGAGTCTGCTTAGACAACAATTTCTCAAGCTCTTTTTGTTTTTTACTCAAAAGGTTTAACTTGCCTTGCTCATCAGAAACCACTCCTCTATTCATTGGGTAAGACACTAAATAAGCCTCTTGTGCTTTCTGAAAATATTCATCGCTCATTGACGGATTATTACGCAGTGCTTCCAATCTCGCTGCCAATAAATACAGTAATGTTACATCACTCTTATAAAGTCCACCCTCTACATCTGAATCGCATAATATTCCGTTTTTCACAGCAGCAAGAGCATTATCATAATCATGCTCTTGTTCTAATAACAAAGCCACATAGAATGAATTATAAACTCTTTCGTAAGGATCACCTTTGTATGCCTTCTCTCTTTCTTCCCCGGTCAATGAAACGGCGCGAGATTCCAGATGGCTAAAAGCAGACGTATCATTCATAAGGTAGTAAGCATCGAGAAATGCACTTAAAGCTTGCTTATAATCTCCTACTGCAAGATAAATTGATCCTCGCTGATTATTCCAAAGAGCAAAATCCTTGTCTTTCATTTTCGCGAAAGCAGCGAACAAAGAACCGGCTTTAGCAAAATCACCTGAGTAGAAGGCAAACTCAGCATCAATTGCCTGCTCGCTTGGGATAGGCTTACTTTCAGCAGGTTTTGATTTAGGGGATCCTGATTTAGAGCCACTAAAATTTGTTGTCTGGGCTAAGGATATGGTCAATTGAGTGAAAAGAAATGCCACGATTAGGAGAGAACAAACTAACTTCTTTAAAACGTATTTTCCCAATATCTTCTCCTCTCTAAAAGGAGTAAACTACAAGAAGCAATTCATATTATATAAGAAATGCGGTATTTGTCAAAGCTTAACTTGCGTCAACAATTTGCCATTTTGCCCAACAAAAACCAAAGAAATTTAACACTGCTTCAAACTTGCTACAGCTAATCGAACGAAGTTTGAGGAAAAAACTGCCGCAATTTTTAGGGGGCGGAAAATGGGGTCCCTCTCGTATGAGCCGAGGGGGATCCTCAAAATGCGGTTGCACTCTCTTAAGAACTGGTACAACTTATGGGGGCAGGTCATAGCTGAAGACATAGAATTACCCCACCTTCAGATGAATTTTTGCCGAGTGCTGGTTGCCCTTAAAACTAAAAACGCCTTTTTTTGAGAGGCGCTTTTAGCATACGAATCTGCTTTATTTATAGTACTGAGTGTGTTTAGAACTTTACTGCTAATTTACAGCCGATTTCTGTAGAATTATTTTTTGGTTCAACAGCGGTACTAGTTATAATCCATAATCCATTTTCTGAGATAGTCGAAGTGGTAACCTCATTTGACTTCTTGATATTCCAATATCTTATATAAGGCTCTATTACAAAATCTAGCTTCTCACCTTTTTTCTGAAATTTTATAGAGCCCCTAATACCATAACCTTTATCTTGGTCATTTTCAACATCAGGAAGAGTATAATAACCCCATACAGAATTGTAACATCTAGCATCACTTAAATGACTCTTCTGTTTTCCCTGCCAGAAAATATCATATTCTAACACTGCTCCAACAGACCAATTATTCTTTAGAGGGGTAATGACTTCTACGCCTATTGGACTATAGATATAATTTGATTCTCTTTCATAGCCAAGTGCTCCTGTTGATGTAGTTCCAGCGAAATCATCGTTTAAATATCTATAGCCTATTCCTATGTAAGGTGTAAGGGTAGATGCTGTGAATACGGAAAAGTCATAACCTCCTAACCCTCTGAGCTCTAAAATATAATCGTCTATATTATCTAGTGTTCCTGAATTTTTGTAATCTACCTGGCCATAACTAAATCTGCCATCTGCTTTTAACATAAGCTTATTGTGATAAGTATAGGAACCGACTATACCATACATCATACCTTTTTCTTCCATTACGCTTGGCTCTTTGTATTTGATATAAGATATTTCAGGTCCCAATTCCCATGTATGCTTTTGTAGTTCTGCCTCTGCGAAAATACTTCCCACGCCTATAAATATGAAACACATTGTTCCTGCTAAACTTAAAAGAATTAACCTTCTCACCTTGGACCTCCTTTTAACCTGTTAAGCTTTCCTCTAAACTTTAAAATCAAACCTCAAATATAAAACCCCGTCTCTTACTTTATCACCCCCTTTCTCGGGCAGATTGTTTTTTGTAATACTGAATTGTGTAATTCAAAGTAAAAAAAATTATTTGTATTTTTCAAAAGCAGCTAAAAAGCTTTTCTTCAATTGCTCCTCGCTTTTAACCTCATTAGCGTCTACATCTAATCTCTTAGCCACTCTAATTAAGGTTCTCATGATAGCTGTCTTTGATAATTTTCTGCCACCGGTAAAACGAGCATTCTTTGAGATGTTGTCGAGAAAATGAGCTTGTTTTTTATCTATAGCTACAGTTGTCCAGGATCTTTCTTCTCTTTTGCCCATTATTTCCTCCCTATTCTTCTCGATTCATATTGTAATGCTCAATTGTGCTTTTCAAGGTTAAAAAAATTAAAACTACTATCCTTTCTTATATCTCTTTATTGCCTCCAAGATTCGCTCTTCTAATTCCTCTTCTGTCTTTACGCCTGATACATCTATGCCAAGCTCCATAGCAGCATTCAAAAGACTTCTTAATACATAGGACTTAGGCAATTTATAGCCACCAGTTGCCTTCATGGTGTTACCCAAACTCTGCAACCATGATTCCATATCTTTTGTGATAGATATTGGAATTCTAAACAAGTTCTTCTTTACCTCACTTCTAAATCTTCCTGTTGTTTTTTTCTGAGTCATATAGAGGCTCGCTTTTCTAATTTGTTTTTAAAGTTGAGTCTTAATCAAATTATCATAAAATTATAATTTGTCAAGTATATAATTGTGCTTTTCAAAAATATATCTGCAAATGGGATTCAGAAAGATTGTATAGGGATGGGGTAAATTAATGAGATTTTTTAAAACCGGGGCAATTATATTCTTCAGCGTGTCCTTTGGATTTAGGAAATTCTTTACACGCTTCCGGTTTGGTATTTTGAATTGTGCAAATATACTTCTTATTTTGGGGTCTTTTTAACCAAGGACATCTATCCACCTCTTTTGTAGTCCTTGGATGAAACCAAGCATCGCCTACTACCAAAGATTTAAAAAAGTAAATGTCAATCCGATCTAAAATATCTTCTCTTCCTTGTTTCTCCCAACGACAGATATCGTTTTCTGTTATTTGTATCTCAAAGCCCAGCCTTAAACAACACCCTCCACATTGCTTACAATTAAAATCTTTAGGTGGCATTATTCCTTTCAATTTTAATTTTCGACAGGTTAACATCTGGCAGGGTTTTGTTTATCGGTCAGAATTTATATTTAAGGAAGGTCCAGAATTCTCTTAAGCCATATTTACATTTTCTTCGTGCTTTTTGAATATAAGAACCTAACGCACTCATAATAGCCTCCTCAAAATAAAAATCCCAGTGCATAGGCTGGGATTTCTTAAAATGGCATACAGCACAACTACTAGCTGGCTTTATCTCTCGCTTCAGAAAAAGATTTAATTTTACAATCTTTGCAACATGCTTCACCGCTTGCAGGACAATAAGCTGAGGTATTAGTCTGTGTAAATTCTACAAGCCTTCCTTTGGCAAATTGTATCCTTTTCTACAAAGAACTTTTGCTCCCATTTATTAGCTCCTTTCTGATTACTACATTACTATAATATACATTATAACCTTACAATAAATAAGGGCAACTCTTTATTAAGGGTTGCCCTTATTTCTGAAGAATCTCAATTGGAACTATCAAGCATACTCAATGGTACGTGACTTTATTATGTAGTATTGATTATACTTGGGATAATATACCCGCAGGTGTTCTCGTAGTTCGTCTAATGTTCTTTGACCTAATCCTGATGGTCTATTAATATAGGCATAGGTAATTAAAGAACCAAATCCTGGAAAAGTTAAACGCGAAATACTACCTATTTCTCCTAAAGAAATAGTAATTATATTTTTAGATTTATTTTCTATAGTAAATCTCATAAGTCTATTAAGGTCTTCTACCTTATTTGCTTTAACCGCAATTTTAACTAAATTAGCACCTCTTCTTTTCGCTTTATTAAGAATGTCTTTCAGCATTTTGTCATTCGGCGTCATCTTAAAATTGTGCCAAGATACGATAACTACTTTCTTATTTTTTCTTGCAATTTTTATAACTTCCGATAGGATAGGTGATCTTAATTCTATATCAACAGCATCAACTAATGGTATACATTCTTTAAATATGCTCAGCCTTAACTCATTAGAAATGTCTTTCTGTCCCCCTTCCTCTTTACTACGAACTGTTAAAATTAGAGGAACCCCAATTTTTCTTCTTGTTTTAATAACATTCCTTACATAAATCGGGTCTGCTTTCTTAAATTGATCTACTCTGATTTCTAGTATATCAACAAAAGCGGATTTGATTAACTTATTATCTTCCCGATCAGCAATAGCTATAGCTATTCTCGGGATCTTCCCTAATTCTGTTTTTCCTATTTTTATCATTTTGAGATTATGATAAGGAGCCCTTATCCTTAAAATAAGGATATCATATTTTTATTAAGATTGCAAATTATTAGTAACCTGTATTTGGTGGGTAATCTTTGTCAATTTATATAATTTTTGAGATTTTTTGCCTAGATATATAGTGTATATAATAGAATGAAAAAGTCAAGGGAAAAATATGTCTTCTAGGGTGGATATAGGCACATCATATCCACTTTTAGCCCCTTCCTTATAGCACGGCTCAAGGAGCGTTTCAAGCCTTATTGGCGGCAGATTAAGCACGCCTTCATCTACCCCCGGGAATCTTTCTCTGA
>Ga0315279_10000575_pt1 | contig 71637 bp, 108 predicted proteins | sample YL17G06_20_MG_FD_203694 | JGI IMG/M metagenome (GOLD analysis project Ga0315279, IMG submission 203694) | Sediment microbial communities from Yellowstone Lake, YNP, Wyoming, USA - YL17G06_20 | ecosystem: Environmental > Aquatic > Freshwater > Lake > Sediment | place: USA: Wyoming | collected...
AGCGTGGTCTACTTTACTCAGCTGATACTTTTTAGCCCATCGAGATACCCACGTAGTCCAATAAGCTAAACGATATGTCAAAAAATAGAGGTCTCCCTCCATTTTCCAGTATTCTAAAAAATTTTCATACCCTTTATAAAATTCCTTTACTGAGTTTTCATTAATTTGCCGTGTCTTTTTAGCGGCTATAGAGCCTACTAGCCTGTTTATTTTCTCTTCCGCTTTTTCTTCAGATCTCCACTGCGCTATGATATCAGGCGTGATCTGTTTTAAATATTCAGAGTCAAACCAAGGTACGGATAGAGTTTGACCGTATTTATATACGCTTTTATATATAGCTGGTACTAGATATCCTTTTTTGAGCCATTTTCTGCGTTCAGCAGTGGTACAAGACAAAATACTGTTTAACTTGTATGAGGGAACTAATTTTTTAGTAGCTGTCTGTGCCATAAAACTATCCTTATTTCGTAGGACCTTTCTTAATTTTCTTAAAAACAAAGAAATAACAGTGGTATTTCCTTGCATTCTTTTGATTGGCTTTCTGCCAGTCCGCCACGAGTCTAATTTTGACTATCTTTATGAATAAATCCGCGGGATACCATCCTGCTTTGATAGCTTCGTTGTAGATAAAGCAGTGCGAAAAGTACTGGATCCCGGAGCTCACCTTGTCTTGGCATTTAAATATGAGTGTACCGCCTTTTTTACATACCCTGTAGAGTTCCTGTAGAGCCCCAGAATACATCTTAAATAGGGAGGGCTCATTTGGGTATACCCCGAATCTCTTATTTATTCTATTGCTTTTATCGGGCTTTCTGAGGGACGGCCCTGTAGTCGCTAAAAACGGTGGGTCAAAAATAATGACTTCGACGCTTTCGTTTTTCAGGGGCAGTCTGGTGACATCTGCCGGTATCACGTCTTTCATTTGGGGTTCGATGTCGATCTTTATCCTAGGCTGTTTGATCCCTTTTTTGTAAAATCCGCCTTTGCTGTAGGTAGGGTCCAGATCTATCTGAGATACCCGGCAGTGCAGTTTCAGGATAGCCCGTAAGGCTGTGGTATCGCTTCTCATTACGCTACGTATCATTTATTTATAGTACCTCTCATGGTACTAATATACTTTTTTAAATTGAAAATATCAAATTTTAGGTTTATTTCGCTATAGAGAGCCGCCATTTAGCCAGCTCAGGATATCTGTTAACATAGAGCGGCACGTCTTCCAGGGGAGTTTCATGTAGAAATTTTCTGATTCTAGTATCCAAGAGGGGATGTGTCCCGTCGATAGTGTCTGCGAGTGAGTAGTTGTATAGAGTAATTTCATCCTCATCTATTTTAACTATGTAATGGTAGCTACAGGGATTGTTAGGAAAATGAGGATCGAACTCTCCTTTTAAAGAGGCTCTGAGTTTCCAGATATCTTCTTGAGTGTATGTCATCGGGCTAGTCTATCATTTCCATATATACTGATTTTTAATCAGTTCTATTTTTTCTGCTCGGGTCATTTGTTTTATTTGATATTCCTGTTTTAAGGCGTCTTTTTTAGGACCGATGATCTCGGAGTACATTAATTTCACCGGTCTACCGAGAGCTTTTACGGCTTTAGCTCCAGTGCCCGCGTTATGCTGAGCGATCCGTTTGAGTACGTCAAGAGCTATGCCTGTATAAAGAGCTCCGCGGGCACATTTCACTATGTAGACTTTCCAGAGCCTGCTCAATTCTTTTCTTGCTCGAGTATTTTTTTTGCCGCATAGTGGACCATATACATACAGAACATCACACCCTCATCAGGTTTAGTCAGAGTAGGCATCTCACCATTATAATAGCTGGAGTCGCGGATGATCTGATATATCTCGGGTAGATCCCGACAATCTTTTAGTTCGTTATAGAGGTCCCAGGCTTTGTTATGCTGCTTTAGCTCACCTACGACTTCCCATTTATCCCTACACAAAAATTCACGAGACTCGTAAATCTTTACTATTTTTTCGAGGGTATCCGGCTGTTCTTCTGGACGATCTTCCCAATCACGGATCTCTTCTAGGGCTTCCCAGAGCGTATCTGCGAGATATCCTTTTAAAAGATCGACATCGAGCTGTACTTTATCATAATAGGCATGCTCGAGTTTCGAGTGTTGATAGTAGTCGACGTCCCCGCCCGCTAAAAATTCGATGCCTCGAGCTACTCGATAGACTATAGCGTCTATGTCTCCGCCTACATAAATGCCCATTTTGCCGAGGATGATCTCAAATGAGTAGCTATTAGTGCCTGGTTTGTGGCAATGATAAATTATGTAGTCCCCTGCTTCATATTTGTCGTAGATAAAATCTTTTTGAGCCTCGGCGGCTCTTTCATATAATTTTTCGTTCATGGATTCTCCCACGTGACTGCTCCCACGACTAAAGTCGTGGGCTTCCATGAGCCCCTACCTTCGCACCGTGGGTTTTCTCGCTCACAGGATCATAAAAATGATTCTACTCGTTGATTTCATTGATAGTTACAGATATTTCTATTTTTTTACAGGCATTATTGCCGGATAGGTGCTGGTATTGGGCTATGGATCCCTGGAGGATTTCCGTTTGGATGTTGTCTAAAATAGCCTTTGCCAGCTGTTCGAGGTCAGTTTCTTTTTCTATATAGCCTGTTATTGAGGTCATAGATATTTTCCTTTTTGATATTTCTATCTCATGCCAATATACTTTTTTGTAGCTGGATTTTAAAGTAAAATTCATTAAATTTTTAATCCAATAATGTATTAATATGAAATGCCTATTAATTAATAGCTCGGATTTTTATGAGCTGTAATAAATAATGAAACATGCTCTATTTCCAATAGTATAAGTTATTTCTAAGGAGTTGTTATGGCTAATTATTATGTTCGAGGAGACGGTGCGGGTAGTTGGCCTTATGATAATCCCGTGACAAATGCCGCCCCGAATTTTAAAGCAATTGTAGATCATGGTGGTTTGATCGCCGGTGATATTATTAATTATGTGGGTGATGGCGGTACTATTATAGAACCAGGTTCTGGTGGGACACATTTTGCAGTGTCGCTGACATTCCAGGCATGGTCAGGTAATACACTTAGACCTCTGGTTTATTTTAACAGAGGTGATAGTAGCTATATGGGTTTAATAAATGACAGTGGGACCACTTATGTAAACGGTATTGATTTTTATAGAAGTTCTTATGATGGAGGTGGCACTGGATATTGGATGTTTTTATTTAATGGCAATGGATCACCCCCACCTCTTGGTAACTATTCAGTAGATATACAAAACTGTTCTTTTAGAGATTTACGTGTATGGGATGAAGATACCCCAACAGCACTTCTTGTTTTACAGAATCAATTAGGTTCTTTTATTTTTAAGAATAATAAAGCAGCTGAGTTTAAATACGGTTTTGACATTGAGGGTAACAGTATCTCAATGGTTATTGTTAATAATACTTTTTACCATTGTGGTAGAAATATTTTTGTATCTGGTAATAACGCATCTTATCCTATAAAGATAGAAAACAACATTATAAAAAACGGCACGATATATGGTATAGAGCTTGAAAATGAGCCTTCTGTCAAGACTATTGATTATAATGATATTTTTATGTCATCTGGTAGTGCCTATTCCGGTGTAGCGTCGGCTGGTCCGCATGATATTGCTGTAGATCCTTTATTTACGGATCCCTCTACATTTGATTTATCGCTCCAGTCTAGTAGCCCTTGTAAAAATACGGGTGTAGGGCCATCATCTGATGCTGATGTTCCTGTAACATCATATAATGGTGTCGCTCGGTCTGGTACTCATACTGATATGGGTGCGTATGAACATGCTTCTGAACCAATAGTCCCTATCATAACCGCTCAACCCTCCTCTGTAGCTAAAAATGTAGGAGAAACTGGTGCCTTCTCAGTGACTGCTACCGGCATGCAACCTCTCACATATGAATGGCGCAAAGGTGGCGTAGGACTCACTGGATCAACTCTAAACGAATACATCATATATCCCGTAGCAGCTGCCGATGGTGGAAGCTATAATGTCTATGTCACAGAAACCGGTGGAGTGACTGGGGCTAATAGCGATACTGCTACACTCACAGTAAAACCAAAAATCACGGTGCAGCCTACATCTCTGGTAAAAAATGTAGGAGAGAGCGCTACATTCTCGGTGACCGCTGAGGGATCTCCAACACCTACTTATCAGTGGAAAAAAGGTACAGAAGAGATTCTAGGCGCGACTTCTTCATCCTACACGATCGATCCAATAGCTGCGTCTGATGGTGGATCCTATACAGTCGTAGTCACGAATTCAGGGGGGAGCGTCACAAGCGATGCCGCTACACTCACGGTAAAACCAAATATCACGGTGCAGCCCGCGTCTCTGGTAAAAAGTGTGGGACAGAGTGCCACATTCTCGGTGACCGCGGAAGGGTATCCTACACTCTCGTATCAATGGAAAAAAGGTGTATCGGATATCCTAGGCGCTACATCATCCTCATATACAATCAATCCGGTAGCAGTTTCTAATAGTGGATCATATACTGTAGCGATCACGAATTCAGGTGGGAGTGTCACGAGTGATGCAGCGACTTTGACTGTAGTCCCGAATATAACCACGCAGCCCGTGAGTCAGACTGTAGCACCTCTAGAAGACGTGACATTCACGGTAGTAGCAGAAAGTATTACCACGCTCACGTATCAATGGCAGAAAAATCATGTGAATATTTCAGGAGCCACTACTAGCTCCCTCCTACTGGAAAATGTCAGTGAAAGTGATCAGGCAAATTATAGAGTAGTGGTCACGAACACAGGTGGATCAACAAATAGTAATGATGCATATTTGAATGTGGGTGATGTCAAAAAAGATGCAGAAACAGACAATCCTGATGATGTCGCGGGCATGCCTGCATTTCATTCGAACTCCCCGAGTATGAGGTTGAGAGATACTCAATTAGGTACTGGGGACCTTAGGAATACTTTAGAAAGAAATAAAATAAATCATATCGGGAACGAAGCCAGAGACACTGGTTTTGGTAGCTCTGATGGGGCTCGTGCTAGAAATCATGAGAATACAAATGAAGTCAAAGGACTTTTAGGTAGGATGGCTCAGTTGGTAGAGACAATCACTACCTTTATTTACAGGATTAGATAGACCATGAAAATTCTAGCAGATTTAGATGGAGTCCTGACAGATTTTTCTAAACAGCTTTGTGAGCTCCTGGATAAACCTCTGGATCGGGACTACGATTTTGGGAACGATCCAAAAGTCTGGGCTAAAATCAGTAAGGCTGGTAAAGAATTTTGGTCAGAGATGGAATTTATGCCTGATGGCCGTGAGCTGTGGGACGCTATTAAAAAATACGACCCTACAATTCTCTCATCCCCCACCCGGCATCCCTCCTCCATAGAAGGTAAAAAAATCTGGCTGAAAAAGAACCTACCTGGAGTGCCCTATATCATAGAATCAAAAAAAGAAAAGTATGCCAAGAAAGATGCTATCCTGATCGATGACCGTGAGAAAAATATTAAAAAATGGGAGGATGCGGGCGGGATCGGCATCCTCCACAAAAACGCAGAAGATACTATCAAAAAATTAAATAAAATAATGGATAAAGAGAAAGAAGCTACGCAGACAATAAAAGATCCTGAGGGCAAAAATATCATCTTGATGAAACCCAGGATGCAGGATGTGTTCACGCCTAAAATGATAGAAAAACCCATACCCCCTAAAAAAGGTAAAGGCGCTCCCTATAAAAGACAGGAATTTAAGAGGGTAGAGTGGACCGCGAGAGATGCAGGTTTGGCTGACAGAGTACTGCTGCGATATATGTATTCGAGATAGATATGCCTGATGATTTCAAATTTAAAACCCCCTAAAATGAAAATTCCTATATCCGAAAACCTAGTAAAAATAGCTCAAAATCTCAGAGGTCCTATCCCTAAACGGACCCTGGGTAAAACAGGCCTGTCTGTGACTCAGATAGGCCTCGGTGGTGAAAGCGCCCTGTCTAACTCTGATACCTATGACGATGCGATCGCTATCATACGCACTGCACGTGAGCTCGGTATAAACTATTTAGATACTGCCCCGGGGTATGCTCCCAGTGAGAAAAGGTTAGGGGATGCCCTGGTAGGGGAGGATAGACGCACGTATGTACTGGCCTCTAAAACTGAGGATCGTACCTATAATGGCTCTATGAAATCCCTGGAGCAATCTCTTAAAAACCTCAAAACAGACTATCTGGATATCTGGCAAATACATCACATCGATCACAAGGATGAGGTAGAGAAAATATTTGGTAAAAATGGGGCTGTAAAAGCTCTACAGGAGGCCCAGGAGCAGGGGATGGTCAGGCACCTAGGTATCACTGGTCATTATGATCCTGAGCCTATTGTAGAGGCTTTAAAGAGGTTTGAGTTCGATACGGTGCTCATGGTCACTAACGCTGCTGATGTCCACAAGCACAGTTTCATTAAAAAGGTACTCCCAGTGGCTTTAAAACAGGGCATAGGGATCATAGGCATGAAAGTGTGCTGCCGCGGGCGTATTTTTGATCCTCGCCATCTACGTACCATGAAAGATGCTATGGATTATGTGTTGACGCTGCCTATTTCTACGGTGATAGTCGGGCACGATAATCTCAAACAGCTACATGAGAATGTATTCCTGGCTAAGGACTTCAAACCGCTATCTGAAAAACGTATTAAAGAACTCGAGGGCATGACTAAATCCTACGCTAATCTGGCTCTATTCTACAGGAAAGATTTCGAGGAGTATAACCCCTTTTGGAAACCCTACGGCTATAAAAATTGATAATCTCTTAATTATCAGCCTCATATTGATATTTATATCCTACATAAAATGAGGTGCTTCAAAATGCTCAATGCCCTGTTTTTTCATGCCTACTATGCCTATTTGCAGGGTGATCTAGAGAAAACTCGAATGTTTTATGAGATGCTGAAAGAAGAGTTTAAGGTATCAAAAAATAGAGATGCTCTGGACCAGTATCAGCTGAGGGAGTTAAAAAATATCAGGAGTGCATTGGAGTCTGGGTCTATCCCGAGTATAGCATGGATAAATGAGGCTGACACTCCAGCGGTGAAAATGAAAGAGGAGTCGGGTATAAAGCAGAAAGAGTTGGTAAAAAGGATTTATTATGAGGCTATGGATTCTTTGAGAGATTGTCTAAAGAGTGACTCGAGTCTACATCTCTATAACATAGAACATCCGTGTGGGAGCTACGGTCAGGTGGATATGGTCTACATGGATAGTGTGACAGCGTATCCGGTAGAGATAAAGCCGCTAGAGGGTCGGCATGATATCCTGGGGCAGATCGCTAAATACACGTTGTATTTTAGATATTTGTTGAATCTCAAACATTTTAAAAGAGTGCAGCCGGTGACTATCTGTAACAGCTATGATCGGCACACGCTGACAGAACTCAAAAGAATGTCCGTATATACTTTGAGATACGGTCTTTCAAAAGATAAAGTCATTATCGAGGCTATATAGCACCATGGAGCAGAAATTTAAAGTGGTCCTATCCTATCTACGGGAGTTTACTGCGGCGATTACTGTCCCTGAGGAGACTAAATCTAAAGAAGATCCGGCAAAACAGACACAGGCTGTGGAGAAATTATTGAAAAATGTTATCTTTCTTTTTACCCAATATAATAGAAAACTCTTGAAAAATATCCAACATTTACCTATCCACAAAAATATACTATACATACATTTGATAAACAATTTCTAATATACTATATTATTAATATATAACAAAGTCGCTAAAAATGATAACCATAAAACTCCCGTATACATCCTCAAAAAATAATAAAGAGATTATTCTGAAGCTCATGAAGCAGCAAAATAATTGCATGCATCATATTTTTAATAAAATAAAAGATAATGAAAACAGTCTAGACCAAAAAAATTTAACGGTTTTAGTAAATAGCATGAATAATATAAATGACATAGATAGCTGGTTCAAACAGTCAGCAGTCTTTATAGCTAACTCTAAATACGGGGCTCTGAAAGAAAGCATAAAACAAATAGAAAACTACAATAAAGAAAATCCTGGCAAAAAAAAGAAAATACCGAACTCAGTCCTGTTTGGAGGAAAGAAACTTTTTATAGATAGAGTTTTAAAAAAGATAAAGAAAAAAGATTTCAAATTAATGCGACTGGATCCTTTGATTTCTGTTGGAGAGGCGAATAGAGAAGGTAATAGAAAATATTTGTTTGATGTGATAGAAAATAATTTGATCATGTTTTATCCGGATAGACGTACTGAGATAGAAATCAGGCTCCCTAAATTAAGAAAAAATTATAGAAGAGATCTCTATAAAATTCAAAATTTGCTGGAAAATAAAAAAATGCCAGTACAAATTGGGATCGATCTTTTTCACGTATACATATCTTATGATGAAAATAATTTAAAAGAAAATGTATGCTGCCCTATATACAAAAGATTTATGGCTATAGACATGAATCCAAATGAGATAGGGTACTCTATAGTAGACTGGATAGATGAAAATAATTTTAATATTGTAACTACCGGTATTTTATCCATTAGAAAAATAAATGATGAGCAATTCAAACTGAGAGCCCCTTCAAATGATCCTAGAAATATTTATTTGAATAATAAAAGAGAGTATGAGATATTCGAAATATCCAAAGAACTTGTTAAGGTAGCTAAATACTATCAGGTAAATACTTTTGGTTTGGAGAATTTAGATTTATATTCTAAAGATTATACTAAAGGTAATAAAAATAATAGGTTGATAAACAATTTCTGGGCTTATAATAGATTTTCAAAAAACTTGATAAAGAGATTAGTCATAAATAGTATAAAATATTACGAAGTTCCTGCTGCATATAGTTCATTCATAGGCAATTTAATTCATAGTAATTATCCGGATGCGATAGCGGCTTCTATAGAAATAAATCGTAGAGTTTATTTATCTTTTATAGGGGATGCTTCAACAAAGGCAAGAGTCAAATTTCATGGGTTAAAGAAAAATAAGATAAAGGCACGTCCTAAGAAAATTGCTATATTTCCTGAGTTTAAGGGAGTTAAAGATGCTCTTATTCATACGTTGGAAGTAATGAATTTGAGGCCTTTAAAATCTTTGACAGACTCGGACTCATGGAAAGACTTATATAGCAAGGTAAAAAACTTTAAATTGAGATATAGAGTTTCCTTGGACTTATTTAAGTTCGAGGTTTTCAGCTTGGGTAATAGAAAATCTTTGGTACAGAGTATGGGATGTTTTTCTATTATTTAAGTATCTTAAAGGTTTGGCGATCGATGAAAAGCAATTGGCTGCTGTGGTCGATAAATATATAAAAGATACAAAAAACCGTCAATTTTTCTCAGTCAAATAGATATTTTTTATGGGCAGACCATATGACTTTTTGGATAAGACTATCCGGATTTTAATAGGTCATCCGAATCCCTCAGTAAGAAACAGAATATTTAGAGACCTTTCCAGCATACCTCTACACGACATCACAGTTAAATCGGATTTATTACTTTCAGATACTGTATTTCTGGAAAAAAGAGTTCATTTATGTATTATAGATTGTGATGAGCGCAGGCTGCCTTTGTTTAAGCGCTATAGAAATGTGCCTTTTGTAGCGATAGCGGATAAAGGATCGTCTCTATTGGGCTTTTTATATTATAAAGAGGGTGTAAAAGACGTCATTGAATATGGGTCGTATGAAGAAACTGAGGCATTAGACAAATTCAATCATTATGCTTTTCTAAATATCATCAATCCGTTTTACGCTAAAGACACACAAATGTTGAATATTTTTACTGAAGCTTTGTTCAAAAAGAAACCGGATAATGTGACGGAGTGGGCGTTGGGTTCGGAGAGGACCGCGAGGCAGTTATCAAATGTGTATAGACCGCTGCAGGTTTCTGCTAAAATATTACATTTTATTTTCACCTTATATAATCAGGCGTTTTCGTTTTATTCTACGAAGAAAATATCTAAGAATTATAATAGGGTTGAGGAATACTATCATACACACAGGTCGACGATATTAAAATATATAAACAGGACTGTGATTTAAAAATCTATGTCGTTTAATTGTAATGTAGAAATGCCAAGGGATCTCCAGAGCCTGCAGCACACCAATCGATCATCAAGTGCGTATGCCACAGAATAGTAAGGCTCGATATTCTCTCGATATATTTCTTCTTTAGCTACAGCGTCTCTTCTGCCGTCTCCTGCTTTTCTCATGAAGATAGCATCATAAGGAATGTTATGGATTTTTAGCCAGGTTTCAGTATCTTCCTGACAGATGTCTTCTCTACCTGATACGACAATGATCGCGTATCCTTTTTCTTTAAAAATCCGGACTAGAGTGCATATAGGTTCATTAGGGACATCATCTAAAACTTTAGTCAAATCATAATAGCTTCGGTTAATGTTAATGCTAAGGGTACCATCAACATCCACAATAACTGCGGATTTTTTAGTAATATCAGTTACAGGAGAAATTAATCGAGATTCTTTTGGAAAATATTCATCCCGGATTTCGATATGTTTTCCTTTCACTTTATCTTCGAAAAGTTTTCTGATGATTCCTTCTGGTACTGGATTAGGGCGCAGAGCATTGCGCCGTATGGCCTCTTCGATCGGACAGTCAAAAAATTTCTCTATAACACGCACATTGCCGATACGCTTAGCTATCTCGCACATAGAATCCCAGTGTTTATCACTGAAATTAGTATCGTCTACGATCACATCGTAGCCTCGGCATAGAGCACGCTCTACTATGGCATTGCGGACGTTGAGTATAAATTTTTCATTTTTGAAATCAAAAACGCCATTATCCAGCATTGCTCGGAGATCATCTTTATTGATCCTTTTATATTTACCGGGATAGCGTTGGAGTTGCTCTTTACTCCAAACGCTCTTACCCGACGCTTGTATGCCTTTTGTCAACCAAATCGTTCTGATTTCATTTGACATTTTACGGTCCTTAATCATTTGGATATTGTATATGCGAACCATGCTCCGAATGTGGGTGTAGGATTAGTCGTGATGCTGTATATAGGTACGCCTATTGAAAAAAGAGCGTCTCCTACACCGAATCCTACTCCCGGTACTATGTCTAAATCAAATCCTTTTGCACGTACGGATAAATTAGCAAAATCTCCGTCATGGAGATAGTATTAAGGGGCATATTTAAAAAATACTTTTTTGTTTATTCCATTAGGTACAATCTTTTTTGTCATCCAATGGTCATCTGTGTTCACGTGGTCTTTCCTTACGGCTTTAGCTACCAGGCTACGGAAATCTTTGTAGGGTATCGGATCCATCACGCGTGTGACGTATCCCTCGGCTTCTTCTCCTGTTTGCTCTTCGTACCCTTTCATGTTGGTTTCTGCTAAGTACCTGAGATCTTCCAGGGTCTTGAATGTCCCCATACATAGCGCAGGTACAGTAAACAGTTCTAGCATACCCGCGTAGGATACTGTGTCATTCCAGCTGAGCGCTATGTTGTTTTCATCCCAGATAGAGAACACGTAGAAATACGAATCTAGATGTTTGTAATGGATGGAGTGAGTGGCATACATATTTTCTCCGCACACGCGCCACCCTCTGGGGATGTCATGTTTGATTTTACCATGCAGGGCTTTCACCCAGTTACGGGATTCGTGGTGTCTGGAGTCTACAGACCGTGCGTGAAAATATTCCGGGTACATGGTAGTGTTTTCACCGTCGAGTTTGACAGTGGTCACGACATTCCTGTTGAGGAGTATCTCAGGGTTGCTATGCATCCGATCGTCGTTTTTAAGGTTCTTGGACCACGGGAAATGCATGGTCCTGGGGTATTTCACGTATTCCAGGAACTGCCCTAGTACCCCCGCCTGCTTCAGTGTTTTTTGTACGTTCTCCTGCCCAAACAGCTCCCCTTTGATGCGCATGCCTGAGGGCTGGACTATGTTGCCCCAATGGTCGTAGCGCTCATCGGCATAGAAATGATCCGGTAGGAGTACTGTTTTGATGCCCGCGGCGTCTCTGAGCTCTGAGCAGGATATCAGAGTCATCTCTGCGTCGAGGTGATGTTTTTCGCAGAGGCTCACGCCATTCTCGGTGTAATATCCCTGGGAGTCTCCCCAAAGAGATCGGTCTATTATATGGTGAGCATCTGCGGCTGGTGTAAATGTCGGACATAGCACGCACCGTCCACCGTCTCGTTTAAAAACCGCGGTTTTGAAATCATCTCTTGATAGGAGTTCGGGGTCCATGACTATAACAACGCTTTTTCTAATCTTATTTTTGCTATAGTTTGAAATATGCCATTAATTTGTAATGGGGCTTCCTCTATACCGAAAAACAATATTTTTATCAAATCATCTAAAAATGCTATTTTTAACAAAATTTTTTTGTTGTTATCGGGATATTTGGATAGCTGAGCTTTAAGACTGTCGTACTGTTTTTCCAGACGGTTTTTTATTTTCTCCGGTATGAATAATTCATTAGCTATAACAGAAACAAAATCTAAAGCTTCTTCTGGTATGCCCGTTTGATTACTCAATTGATCATATATTTCAACAAAATCTGTACGAGTCATTTGGCTATTTCCAATCTCCAAACGGCTATAGTCTGAATAACTTTGTTAGGATCGTTTATTTTTAACGGCATATTTTCTAGAGGATCTGTCAGTACTGAAACATCCTCAGGTTCTTTTATAGATTCTTCATTAAACACCTCATTGATGCCCCATGATTTTGGCTCCACGGTTTTTATTAATTGTAGATATGCTATAAATTTAATTTCTTCAGGGCTGAGAGTACTGGCTAATAATTTGCTGTGTATTTTAATCCAAAGGGATTCCAATTCTTCCACAGTAAAATTAAAGCTGGTCACGGTACTGTATCCTGGCCATGTTGAACATTTCTCGTTTTATATTTTCACGAGCAATCTTTTCATATTTATCAAAGAAAAAATCTGTCTGATAAATGCGTGGACGATCGAGGAGCTTCTGAAGAAATCTTTTCCTTCCTTTAGCATATCCGTAATCCTCGACATGAGAATACTCCTCACGAATTCCTATGCAGTATCTGTTAAAAGTTTTTTCATCTTGTCCTAGGATAGATAAATCGATATCCACTATTATTTTTTCGTCTTTCTGTTCGTTCGGATATACATCGTGTTTTGTAGCCATAATGAGCCGTTTTAATTTCAAAATGTCGTCTGTGGGGACTTTCATCATAGTCAGATCAAACTCAGCCCAGTCACAACTCCTTTTCTCATTATCCTTCTCTTTCGGGGCATAAACGGCATCATGGTAAAAAATTGACAGCTCAATGACAAAATCCAATTCATCTTCAGATAATAGATCGTATTCTTTAAGACAATGTTCTATATGATTTATGTTATGATAATCTCTATAAGGAATCTCATAAAGTGAAAATAAGTGCTTAGCTATAATAGTTCGTATAGAGAGATCGGAATTATTCCCGACATAGTATAGCGTTTTCATAAATCTATCGAATATCATAGTTTAGGATCTCCGATTGAAACTGATGATATAATTTATGAATATTCGGACAGAAATCCATGTCGTTATCAAAAACTATAAATTTTCCATGACCATATTTTTCTTGTTTTGATTTTAGAATTTTCAGCTTTTCTTCCATAGGTAATTGGACCGCTATTCTCTGCTCGATAATTTTATCAGAATAGCCCCTTTTTTTCAAACGCTCTATCTGAATTTCTTTTGAGGACCGGACTACTATTACATCATTATTTACTATCGTTGATATATCCGCTTCAGCTATTAAAGCGCTGTTGATAAAAATGATGCCTTTGAGGGGCAGGAGCTTTCGCCTGAGAAATAAAGACATGGGAGCTTTCATGATTTCATTAAAAGTGCTCATGGCTGATAGATCTTTGAATATGATCTCTCCGAGATGAGGGACATCTATCATCCCATCTTTTTTAAGGAGATTTTTATCAAATTCCCTCGCTATCTCCTCCCGTGTATCTACATAGATAGGCTCCGTGGCTCTTTCTAGGATATCGTGGCCTATACTATCTAAATCCACATTATGAATAGGCATTGATTCATGTGCAAAATAATCTTTATGGTACTTGCAGAGCGCTTCAGCTACATGAGATTTACCACAGCCTATCTCACCGGTGATTCCTACGAAATACTGTCCTGATACGCGTCTTTCTAAAGCTCTTTTAACAATGAGGGGGACGTACTCCAGGAGATTCTCTGCTTGATTCCTGGTCAGCTCTTTAGCGGCACTAGAGCTGATGTGGGATAGATCCTGATCGGCTATGAATATGAGAGTCTCTAAACCTTTTTTAAAACTCTGATTTATGTCCTTCAAAAGCCGCTCGAAATCAAAATCAGCTGAGTTGCGGGCCCCGCGGATTATTGTATGGATATCGTTTTCGTAGGCGAAATCGGACAGGAGTCCGGGGAAAGATTTGACGACTACACGATCGCCAAATCGTCTGAGGACGTTGCGAGCTAGAGATTCTCGTTCTTCCAGCGTGAATGTATATCGCTTGTCAGGATTAATGCCGATGCCTACAATGATTTTATCAAAGACATATAGAGCTCTTTGAATGACATTGTAATGGCCGTATGTTATTGGATCGAGTGATCCTGCGTAAATTGCGCATTTCATGAGAGACCTACCATTTTATTTGATATATAGATATTAAAAATAAACGCTACACTTTTCTTCTTATTTTTTTCTTATAAGGTTTGCTTTCATAAGATTTTATTGCAGAATAAATATCATTGTTGTTCATAAGCAAACGATGAGTGAGGGATCCGTGAGACACCCCTATTTTCTGAGCTATTTCAGCTAAACAACAAATTTTTCCGTTATACTCTATTTTGCGGTTTGTCCTTTTGTTAGATCCTTGCTCTTTTGGAGTAGCCCACCTACAATTTTCTGGACAATAATCTCCATTAGAATCTATTCTGTCTATTGTATGCTTTTTAGAAGGCTTTGGGCCCATATCTTTATAAAATTCTATGAAATTATCTGGGCCGCTCCATCTGTCGCATACTTTAATTCCTCTTCCACCATAAAGCGCATATCCTATTTCATTTTTATAGTAACACCTGTTTTTCATTTGCTGCCATGATCTGTATTCTGAAGTACCATACATTCCGTGTTTATTGTTATATTTAGATATCCTATCTTTTCTGTAACATCCACAAGAAGTAGATTCTCCAGAAATTAATGTACGAAAACATACGACAGCTTCTGTTCCACAAATGCATTTACATAAATAATAAGGGCGGTTTTTACCAGGTACTCTTCTTAAAAGAGTCCATCTCCTAAAAGATTTTCCTGATTGATCTATATGAAAATTAGACACGCTAGATTACTCCAAATATTTCCTGAAAAGCCATATGTGCTTTGTTTTTAGGATTAAAATTAAAAGATATTATAGCCATATCTCCTTTATTTCTCTTAGGAACAAAAGGTTCTCTAATTAGTTCTAACCCGGCTTCTTTTGGGGTTCTTCCCCTTTTTATTTGAATATTATGCCATTTGCAGCATGTAACGGTATTCAAAAAATTATTTGGTCCACCTTTTGATGTGGGAATAATATGATCTAGGCTGATTTCATTTTCATCACAATGATGCTTATATTTTTTACCGTTGTCATCTACATGATAATACTGACATATATGCTCATCACGAGCATACACGGCTTCCTTAGAAAAATTAACGATACTGCTTTTAATTTTGTACCCCACGAAATTCAATAGACGAATAACGAGAGGCGCGGGCATTTTGAATACAATACCCTCCCGAGAGATACCGGCATGGATCTCACGGCTCTCATCAGCCTTTACGATTTCGATTTTTCCTCTGAAGTACAATTTGATTGCGTCTTCCAAAGAACGCTCTCCCCAGTATACCCAGTTTTTAGTTAAAACAACAACGCTCGTCATTGTAGCCTCCTAGCTACTTAGATGGTGCAGATAGAATAAATGAATCCGGTGCAGCCAGTATAGATGATTTCCTATCCTAAACATGGCGTACCTCCTTATCGTTTATTTTGAAAAAATTTATTATCTGTTTTTTGGTTCCCAAAACGGCTCCTTTCAATAGGGCTTTTTTCATAATATCCTTACTTAATATATCATAATGCGGATGCTTCGAATGATTCTGATACCATGATCTTTTTAATCCGACAGACTCAGCAAATTTGTGTAATCCCTCTACAGAATCCCCTACGAGATGTACACCATCTGTTAGAATCACCGGTTTTCTCATGTTATACAATATACTATTTTAGAGATAGTCTTTCAAATCATTTCATTTTGGACGCTATTTTGAGATCAATTTTTATGTGTTCTATAGGTCTATTCAGAAGGTACCAGATATCTATTTCACCGTCCGTTGTTATTTGGGCCGCGTAATTTATGATTTCTTTATTGGCGAGGCGCTCTAACAGGGCGGTCTCTAATGACTCGGCAATGTTTTTTAATTCGTGAATGTCCATGTGAGATTTTTATTAGAAATGGCGGAGAGGCAGGGATTCGAACCCCGGGGGCTATTACACCCACACACTTTCCAGGCGTGCACCTTCGACCAACTCGGTCACCTCTCCTTTAGATTACAAATGGCGGAGGATGGAAGATTTGAACTCCCAAATCCCTTATTAGGGATGTCCGGTCTCAAGCCGGATGCCTTACCATTAGGCTAATCCTCCATCTAATTTTGTCCAATGCTCAGAGGGGGAGTTGAACCCCCATGCTTTCGCACTAGCTTTTGAGGCTAGCGTGTATGCCAGTTCCACCACCTGAGCAGTTTACACTCCTTCCCTCAGCCGTTCTATGGAACGATTCTTAACAAAAATGTTATCATCATTTACATAAAGAGGCATTTCTTCTATAGGCAGAGCATTTAAACTCCGTAATTTTTGCTTTGTTTCTTTTAAACATTTAGGGCATACTCTATAAGTCCCATCTCCTACGATATGATCTATTTTGGGCTTTTTGGAAACAGTTAAATTCTTGTTATATAGATTATATTTGTCAACGATTACTCTGCATACCTCACACATATATTTTATGACAAAAACTTTTCTAGCGATACCTGTATAATTTCTTATCTGCATCAAAGGCTTCGCCATTGCTTTTCCGAGAGCACTATATCCTCCGGATGTATTTAATAGGCTGTTAAGAATTTTATTGATTATGGTTTTCATTAAAATTTAATTGATTCTATAAAAATGGTACGTGAGAGGAGACTCGAACTCCTATGGGTTGCCCCACCAGATCCTAAGTCTGGCGCGTAAACCAATTCCGCCACCCACGCGTTTTATTCACGAATTTCAAACTCGTTAATAGTATTCGCAACGTCGTCCGCTGCTTTATCCTCATCTATCCCATATGCTTTGACGATCAGTTCATCCCCGCATTTCTTGTTTAGAGTCATCAAAGTCAAAATACTTTTAGCATCTATTTCTTCTTTCTCTTTACGAGGATCTACGATGAGTATTTTAGCGTCGGGATATTTTTTAGCAGTACTGCATATTGCCGCCGCCGGGCGGGCATGTATTCCATATTTACTCTTTATACGAGCAATTTTTTCGACCACGGTAATCACTCTCGTCCTGATTTACTTGGTAGAGACCATGGATCTACTTCATTGATGTAGGCTAACGCTTTTTGAAATTGTTCATTCACATCAGGCTGCTTGATATTTTCCGCAGCCCATAAAATATATCCGATATCGTTCATGCGGATTATAGCTAAAGTATCTCCTTTATATTTTCCGAACGGCATCACATAACTCATCCAGCTGCGATCTGCCATGGCTACCTCTTAATGAAAAATGGTGGAGCTGCGGGGAGTTGAACCCCGGGCCTCGACAGTGCGATTGTCGCGCTCTCCCAATTGAGCTACAGCCCCTTATTTTTGATAAATGATCGTGTCACAATCAATGCATTTAATGCTTTTTATATTTTCCAAATTGATATTTTGATTTTCAACCACATCAAAACGATTGCATTCGTCAAGAGTAAAAGAGACAGCATGCCCTTGATGAAAACTCATCAATTTATTCAATTCGTCTTTATTTAACATATTGTCGCGCTCTCCCAATTGAGTTACAGCCCCGTACGTATCATTTCTAAAATTTTATCCTTGCACTCAAGTAACATTGCCAACACAAAAGCATGCCCCATTTTTCTTGTAGAATCATTCAATACCTGCTCATAAGTCATGCCTAACTCACGATGATCGTATGCGTCGAAATCCCAGAGCACTATCTTATCATGTACTCTATTCTCTGTTTGGAGTTTTTTAAAAGCATCTGTGCATGCGACTGCTTTTATGTATAAAGGGACATAAATAATTTTTCTGGCATTGACATATCCGAGTTTTTTATTATCCCAATATGAGTATTCCGGAACAGCTCCTTTTCCCATAGGATATCTGAATGCTCGTTTAGAATCCCAGCCATTCTTTGCCCACCCGAAATATTCAGGAGTAGGATTTTCTTTTTCATCTACAAAATCTTTGTAGACTTTACAGAATTGCCAGGCATTTTCTACATTTTTAGATTGATAAATCCCATACAATTTAACCGGTCCAAGAAAGAAAGGGCTCAGTTTTCTAGACCAAGATATTTTTTCCGTGGAAGTCGTATTTATAATAGGTACGCCTTCATTTTTCAATGCCATTACTTTTTTTCTATCCCTAGGACCTAGAACTAAAACCATGGGTAACCTATTTTTTATTTATCTGGAGATACACAGTATTAGTGAAAAATTTACCATATACGTCCGAATCATCTATATGCAAATCTATTCCAGCTCTTTCACAGTATTCCGCTTTGGTTCTGTTCCAAAGATTTTCATCTATCCACGGCCCTTTTTCGTCATAATGGATTTCAGTGCCTAACTTTTTGTGAAAATCAATGATGGAAAAGAGGTGCGTATAACTTATTTCATAGCTATGTAGTTTTTGAAGAAATCCCTCATCTATCGACTGCCCAGTGATGATATGGATCTCCCAGCCATAAGCATAGAGTATCTTAGTGAGATTCGAAAATATTTCTGGATATTTGTCAAGCACTCCGTGAAAATCAAGACCAAGCCTCATATTCATATAGATACCCTTTATAAAGTGGAGCCGCTGAGAGGGTTCAAACCTCCGACCTGCTGATTACAGATCAGCTGCTCTATCAGCTGAGCTACAGCGGCATTCATATTTTTTTATCCAGAAAAAATTTCTGGATACTATCATCTATCACGATACTACCATCTTTGATGCCCTGCAAAATTCTCTCCTGTGTGTATATCTTCTCATCATTGAATGATTGCTCAAAAGTCCCCTCAGCAATCTGTTTTAAAGCAATTTTCCAGTGAAAACCAGCCTCCGCAGGGAATCCGGGAGTGTTCAGCATGAATCTAGTACTCTCAATTATTTTAGCCCTATACCGCTCATATGACCTGATGGGATAGTGCAATACTTTAAAAGCATTCATAGCCGGGATATTTACAGGATATTTTTGAGATATTTCTTTGGAATAGGCGTTATGATTACCTATCTCAATGACTACGTCAGAAGCTCCCCTGTGACAACATTTCGTCCATTTGCAGACCCATTCCCTGAAAAGTAACGCCTCATAAAAAACGGCATTGTTAAAGGGTCTGTAATGAAAATCTAATCTATTCGCATGGAGACTGCCAACATCAGACGGTAATTTTTCAAAATATTCTTTTAGAGTGCCGGTGGCAGGCACCCAGAACTCATCCGCATCATTGTTGATGACCCAGTCCGCGGCATGCTCCGTATAAGCTATGCGAGCCATCTCTGTGACCCAGGTACTCTGATCATATGTGTCAGTATCTACAAAACGAAGATCGATCCATCCTTTATCTCTGTATTTAAGAAGGATCTCTGTAGTATCATCCGTAGATTTATGATCAGTGACTACAAAATAATCTACTCCCATAGCTTTGTGATAGAGAAGATTTTCTTCTATGATATCATCTTCATTGCGTACTAGAAAAGTCATTACTAATTTCATTTAGAGCCTAATGCTGCCCTTCTATATTAGAATCATCAAATTTTTTCTCTTGCATAGTCTTCTCGTTGAAAAATTTACGTGGATTACCACACATCGGGCAACTACATAGCTTTGTGGTATGCCTGGTCTTTCTAGAGGTCTCATCCAGAATTTTTTTATAGAGATTAGGACCGTAGGTCGTTTCCCTACCGATCATGTTTTTTGCCCGCCTGTCCCCTTTGTGTTTTCCCTTCAAAAATCTATCTTTTTTGTTCATCGGATGTGACATGATTTATCCTTTATAAATGGGGTGAGAGACCGGACTCTCGAACCGGCGGTCACCAGAATCACAATCTGGGGCCTTAAACCAGCTAGGCGACTCCCACCATATATAATTTATGCCCGAGGCGAGATTCGAACTCGCACGACCACAAAGGTCCTCGGATTTTAAGTCCGATTTGAATACCAGTTCCAACACCCGGGCAATAATACTATCTAATATACTATCTAGATAGACTTTTTTAAAGTAATTAATAACCTACTAATCTGATAATTGATATATAGTTGTGTGATTTCATTTATAAAGAAAGGCTCTAATGCCATGTGGCAGTATTTGACCAGTCTCCCAAATATACTCTCTTTTTTAATCGTATTAATAGGCCTCATCGCTATAGTAGTAATATCCCTAAAAGGCTCTGCGGTGATACGCTGGGGAAAAAGTCTCATAGGTCTCGGTAGCGCTAAAACGTCCGATGATCAGGATAGTGAAAAGACTACGAGTACTGTCGGACCTCCCCCTGCTACGGTCTCTATAAAACAGCCAAAAAGAGGGTGTGGGGATTGTATCCTGATTATCATGGGAGAGCGGGAAAAATATGAGCTCACCATGAGGAGTCTCACTAATCGAGTGCTAAAACAACAGATGAATTTTGTTGAACAAAAACTCACTGACATGCAAACTCTTTTTATAACTGCTTTCATGAATCAGATGAATAAAGATAAAGATAAAATCAGTGAAGATTCATATGAGGCACAATATAAACTTTACTATGGTATGCTCAGGGATAGTTTAGCAGATGTCAAAAATGAATTTAGGAGATCTTTTAAAGAAAATGGATTTTTTGAACTGAATGACGTGGAATTTTCTACTTATGTAAAAGATAAAACAAAAAATATAGTTTCTATGATGTCTCAGCATACCCGAAATTTTTATCCTACTCGAGGGGCTGTCATATCCATAGATAAAATATTGGAAAATGTTGAAAAAAATACTTCAAATATGCAAGAGATACTTTTTTCCGTATATACAAGTGCAAAACAGATAATTTTAGAGACAGAAAAAGAAATAGGAGTAATGAAAAAACAATACAGTGCGTGGGTCGATGATTTTGTAAAATAGCATGGTGGAGCTGCGGGAGATCGAATCCCGGACCTCCTGCTTGCAAAGCAGGCGCTCTCCCAATTGAGCTACAGCCCCATAATAATGGAGCCCACGACTGGAGTCGGACCAGTGACCCCCACCCTACCGAGGTGGTGCTCTACCACTGAGCTACATGGGCTAAAAATTTTATATGATCTATGCCTATAAAAAAAGTGGAAAATATGAAAGAAATCGATATACAAGATTTATTAGAATTTCGTATATGGGAAAATGATCAATCAGTGATACAAATAGAGCCTCGTGGATCAGAATATAAAGTAATAATGTTTTCTGTTACAGAAAACGGCCTGGATTTTGTAGAGGTAGCCTTTTATAAAGATCCTCAAAAAATAATAAGATTGATAGAGATCCTAAAATTAACTCCTACTCACAAAAATTTAGTCCTGAAAGGCTGCTGATATGATAAAACCAGGACAGATATGGGAAAACGGAAGAGCTATAGTAAAAGTGCAAAAAGCTGACGAATGTAATCTGTTAGCCATAACTTTCAACATAGGACATAAAGGAACCCTAACTTTTTCTCATAGCAATACTTTTGCTCCTGAAGTAGCGCTGGAATATGTCCTGAGCCTGAGCTGTCAGTTAACAGACAAAAAACTCGCTCTCAGCGCTAATTGATTTGGCAGGTCCGGAGCGACTCGAACGCCCAACAAACGGTTTTGGAAACCGCTACTCTACCAATTGAGTTACGGACCTATTTTATGTTGAGGACTATTATAGAAGATACTGCAAGGAATATTCCAATGTATTCTTGTAGAGAGAGTTTGTCTTTGAAAAAAATAGTGCTGACTACCACCAATATTAAAACATTGAATATATTCACTAGACAGGTAGCTACTGCTATGTGCCGGTACAGATAGCTCTGAGCCAGGAAATTCAAACCTATAAAGTATACTATGAGTCCTATCAGGTAGTAACGAGTCATGTCGCAGACTACCCATTTTTTCATGATGAGGTCCCCCACTGTGAGTAGGATCCCACTCATGATTATATAGAGCATAGGTTTCATTGTTGAGTCCTGATAATTATCTTTTCATAAAAACCATTGTATTATGAGTAAAATAGTTGATTGTTTAGATAGAATAGCGAACACTCTAGAGATTAGAGGGTTGATCAAAGAGGCGTTTGAGGTCGATGTCATATCAAATTCAATAGAAAAACTAGCCTCTATCCCATCAGCTCAGGTTCTGCGAAAAGACTTTGGCATAGGCAAAGAAGATATAGATAAAGCGTTTTTGAAAAAGATACAGCAGGTAGCGGGTAAAAAGGGTTTCAAAACGCGGTCACTCGGGGATGTGGGTGATTCAGAGCTAATGGTGATAGAGCCAGTCAAAAAAAACAAAAGTAAACATATCCTGCTCGTTTCTGGTACTCACGGGGATGAGGTCGCAGGACCGTTCGGTCTCTTACGGTATTTAGAGCGCGTGAGTGATAAGACCCTCAAAATGGTCAATTTGTCTTTCATCCCGTTGCTGAACCCTACAGGCTTCAGGAAATTCACCAGGGACAACCAGTGGGGTGAGAAAACAAATAGAAACTATAACGATGATGAAAAAGTATCGAGAGAGGGCAAAATACTGAAAAAAAATCTGAGTTTTCTAAAAGAAATTGCCGCGGATGGTATGATAACGGTACATGAGGATCCTGATGCTAAAGTCTGTTTTATCTATATGTATCACGGTAAAAAAACTGAGGAGCTCGGAGAGATACTATTAGGCGTAGAGCGTATGTTTTTTAATCAAAGGTCTCAGATTAAAACAGATGAAAAAGGTGGAAAAGCAAAAAATGGCATCGTATGGGACCGACATGAGGGATCTTTGGAGGATTGGCTGAATAAAGAGGGTATCCCCGTCGTAGCTACTACTGAGACCCCCGGTAAACTGGATTTTGACCTCCGCGTCCAGGCGAATACTATGCTGCTGAATGCCTTTGTGGATTTCTATCTCAAATGATAATGGTGGTAGGGGCAGGATTCGAACCTGCGGACTTCAAAAATAAGAAGACGGGATTTACAGTCCCGTGCCATTAACCACTCGGCCACCCTACCACAAAATTAGTGCAGTCGAAGAGATTTGAACTCTTAAAGGATTACTCCTATAGGTGCCTGGGACCTACGTGTATGCCAATTCCACCACGACTGCGTTTGTATATAATAACTCACAGACTTGGTGCGGTAGAGAGGCTTCGAACCTCCGTAGGATTACTCCTATGAGCGCCTCGGGCTCACGTGTATGCCTATTCCACCACTACCGCATATCTATTTCAAGTAATCAAACGATGCTCTGATCCGGTCTCCTAGGTATTAAATCGGGTGCTATTTTATTCTCTCCTATAGGATTTAGACCGGGTTTGTCTGAATGAATTTTTTTGAGGGGTTCAAAAAGAGGAATCATTTTTTTGTACCAAACATCCATTTTTTCACGTTTCCTTTGATATTTTTGTGCTTGTAATTGTTTTCTGATGTGAGCGTAGACATTGAAATCATTAAAAGGAATAAATTCTAGGGCCATTACATACCTCCAAAATTGGGTTGACTGACGGGATTTGAACCCGTGACTTCCACAGTCGGGCTCACGTGGGTACCAATTGCACCACTACCGCGTATTTATAAAAGGGTGAATGACGGGACTCGAACCCGCAACATCTGGAACCACAATCCAGTACTCTAACCAATTGAGCTACATCCACCATAAATATTTTAAAGAGCCATACGCGAGTTATTAGCGCAGTGTTTTTTGCTTTTTCCTAAAAAAAGTGCCTGTACCATTCGGCTAACCCGGCACGCAACTCACTATAACATGAGCTGGGTGCCGGGTGAAGGATTCGAACCTCCATTTTTTGTATGCTCTAAAGGTAAAGCGTATGACTCTTTAAAATATCTGGATTAAGAAATGCCTTGAATATAAAATTTTAATCTCGTTATAATTTCTTCTTTATACATAGGGCCGTAGACATCTGATATGTCATTCTCAAGTCTTAACAGAACTCTATCAGACTGCATACCATGTTTAACAGCCGATTTGTAATAGTCTATCCAGTCTACCATATAATTTTTCTCTCTGAATATTTCGAGTACTATTATTAATGGCAGTCCTATAGAAGAAGTGATTTCGAAAACTCCTTTTAATACTGTTTTTCCATCCGATGTTTTTCCAGAGAAAACTATCGGATTTTTATTGCTTCCCGCATACGGTACCGCCTTTCATAATTAAGAGTAGAGACGGTGACAGGATTTGAACCTGCGCGTAGATGTTTTGCAGACATCCGTGTTAAACCAGCTTCACCACACCGTCTTAAAACGGGAAGGAAGGCACGCCGGGGAGCAATGCCTCCCTCCCCGCTATCAAACAAAACAGAAATAATTATTCAATGCAATGTACTTAGTACATGAGAAAACCGGTGATGTCAAAGAACAGCTACAAAACAAAAAACCCTCGCTCTGGTCTTCTGGTGCCGGAGCGAGGGTTTTAGTAATCTTTAATTTTGACTACGTTTAAGTCCCCACTCCGTCCACGGTAAGATAATAATGTGAACGCAGCAACGCCCATGCGGCTAATGCCGCGGGGTTACATGTTAGCGTGACTGGGGATATGAAACGTTTGTTCATACGATTTTCTTTCGACTCCTATAATATACCACAAATAAAAGAAAAAATCAAGATTTATTTTTTTAATCTAAAAAAGACACAAATCTAGCTCCTGGAGCTTTATCTTCTGTGTTGAGTGTCACACGATGCCATATATTTTTCAAATCCACTGTAGCATGTTCTTTATGAGTGATGCGCCCTTTTACAAATGCCTCAGGATCCCTTTTCATGATCTGCCAAGGTAGTATCTTATCAGAAGGATTCTTTTTGATATGTTCTGCATATTCAATATCGGTCAATCCATTAGGAAAATTTCGGCATACATGTACGGTCACTCCACCTCTTCGGAAGAGATATTCAGCGTAATGAGCGTTGCCACCGCGCCCTCGGCGCATGGGCTCATTACGTAGCACGGTCGAGAGTCCTGTTTCTTTTACGATCATACTAGGCTGGGGGATGAACATGAATTCTCCCTGCCGTATGATTTTTCCACCGGATGCCATTTTTCGTTTGTGCTTATGAAGATTTTTAGCTTTTACGCCTCCGAGTACCTCAGCCTGTACAACTTCTGGAGGCTTGAGAGCCTGTTTTGCCTGGGATACTGTACTGACACCCCCAGGTACTGCACACGTGAACCAGTGCCTTTCATCGTGGCCACAGAGATATCGTAGAGGCTTGCCGAGTGCACTACGAGTCATGAGAAGCAGATGACGATCTTTTTTCTGTATATCCAGGACGGAGACTTCCCGACTGGGATTAGTCAAAATATCAAAAAACTCCCCATCTTCATCTCTTTTAATGTCGATAGTGATGGCTCTGGTAGTATCGTTCATGGAAGCTCGTTGAAAATTACTGATCTTGGCACGAGCTCCTATTGTCTCAAACTTTTTTTCGAGTGTAGCTGTTTCCATAAAAGGCTCCTGTTTAGGAGGCAAAGAACTGTTTTTCAAAAATAGATATCAGCTGCTCTTTTTTGTCCCGTTTGTATTTTGATAAGATATCCCGGATCCTTTGAGCATTCTCTTCATTCTCTTCTGATTTATAATATACAATCTCTAACGGCGGTTTGCTGTTTCTAGGAGCTTTACCATTATTGACTTCTTTGCTTTCTTTCTGTAGATCTTTAGTCACTCCACACGTATATGAGTCGTCGATACCCTGCGCTATGTAAGCGAAAAAAGGTCCTTTGAAAGACGTCGATGATTCTGAAAACAGTCTCTGCCTGGGTTTTTTTGGGGCTGTTGGATCTTTCTTCTTTTTAAAAATCAATTCTTTGATAGGGGCAATATCCAGATCCGTTATATCAGACATGTCCTCTATTATGGGTAGTGTAACATGTGATAGACGTAAAATACGGGTGCATGACATACAATACAATAAAGGACGTCCTATTCCCTTTTCTACAAATTTAACATTTATCTCAGACTGTTTAAAGGGCCCTGCTCCACACGTAGAGCAATACGCGTATTTTTGGATTACGCCTTTTTCATCTTTGTAAAAATAAATTCTCAAAAAAACTCCTTCTGATGTCTATAGTACTAAAATAGATCAGGGACATCAAAAAGAGCCATTTTTTATAGATAATTTTTATGTAATCGTTACCGCGTAGTTCACGAATGCTCGTATTTAGTTTCGACCTTATATCTGCTGTTAAAATCCTTGATAATTTGCAAAAATTTCTTAGGGAGCATATCCAGCGCTTTTTGAGCCATATCCCGCGGTATGACTTTGTAAAAAGCCTGGGCGATGCCTCCAGTGATACAGGCTAGTGTATCTGCATCGCCTCCCAGGGATATAGCTTTCCGGATAGCATCCTCAAAACAAGTGGAGTCGAGAAATGCTATGATAGCCTCTGGGACGGTTTTTTGGCATGATGCCTCGAACATATAGGTAGGCCGTATAGTGTCACAGGTTCTATCCATATCGTATTTAAAAAACTCAGCTATTTTAGCCCTCATTTGTTCTTTAGAGCAGCCTTTACGTGCCATTAGGACTGCCAAAGCGGTAGCCTGAGCTCCTTTTATGCCTTCTTCGTGGTTGTGGGATACTATGGCACTGTTTTTGGCTTCTTCGAGGACTTTATTGGCATCGTCATAGGCATATCCTACCGGGGATACCCGCATAGCGGATCCATTGCCATAGCTATTATAGGCGGGCTCGGTATCCGAAAACAGCCAATAATTAAACATGCTACCGTAGCCTTTTCCAGGATATTTCCTGCCGAGGATACGATAGATTTTATCATAGGGTTCATTGTTCAGGATGCTATAGGTCGTGGCTATCGACATTACGGTGTCATCCGTAAATGTACTGTGCTCGGGGAAGAGTTCAAGTTCAGTAGTTTTAGGGCAGGTGAATTCGTATGTGCTACCGGCCACATCTCCAATAATAGATCCTATCATACTATTTCCTCTATAGATTTGCCACTAAAAATATCAAATTTGGGCTTCATACATTCTATAAAATATTCTGTGCAAAATTCTCTCAGTATGATATAATTGTTGAAATTTTTTATCTGATTCATTACTACTTCGCTGGGTTTAGGTCGATTGGACCTAGGTTGCCTATAGGATGTCTCTAATAAATTTACATTAAATTTTTCCCAGATTTTTCTATGGAGTCTTTCTGAAAACAGGATCTCATATTTTTTATGACATTTTTTGCACGTGCAGCAATAATCAGGTTCAAAATGTACATTTTTCAATGTTTTTTTAATATCTTTGTCTAATTTAGCTGTGTAACAGCTAGGTATGATATGATGCTTGGTCAGTTTTTCAGTATTACCGCACACCACACATATATTTTCACGGTGGATATGATACCATTTATTTTCGAATATAGCCATATAAATTTTTTAATGTATAGTAAAAAGAGAATTTGTCTCTGTGCCTATTATTTTATCTGCCCACACGGCTGAGAATCCTTCTTCAAAAAGCATGGCATTTTTTGAATATTTTTCGTCTATAGTCTGGCACATGAAAAAGAATAAATAATAGACACCTTGCCCTATTTTTCTTTTTAGTTTATTCAAAAATTTGAATCTCAGCGTTCTCATTTTTGAATAGTATTCATCATATTTATCGCAAATATTTTCTAAATTTATATCTTTTATAACAATAGGCATTCTTATTCTAGGTAGATATATTTTTCTTTTTAATGGGGCGTATGCCGCGTGGGGGATTATGTTTGTTTCTTCTGGTTCTACTATTTTATATTTGTCATTTAGATATTGAGTATGTCTCTCAGTTGTTATAGTAGGAATTAAACCAGGCATTTCGAGTGTGAAGTCTTTGAATAGATAGCCTTCTGGTACTGGTGTGCCTAAATTTAAAATATTTTTAGGAAAATTTTTGATAATTAGTGGCTTTACGAAAGTGCCCATTTTATCTCCTATATAGATATTATATAACTAATTTCGAAATATCAATCATCAAAAAGAAATCCTCTGCCATTCAGCATTTCATCTAAAATAGATCTGTAATTTTCTTCAGTCACTTTTTTTGTATATTTTCGAGTGATGCTCCCTTTAGTATCCAGGATTACCATATCTAACAGCAGGCCATTTTCACTATTACGAATTGAATAATAATACGGCAGACCGTATCGGGACATGCTTTTATTTATTAATTCTATTCGTTTTTCGATCGTCTCTATATAGCCGGGAGTTTTCTTTGAGAGTTTGGACAGTGTTTGAGAGGGCTTTTTATAAAAAGGTTTTTCTCTGTCATTCGCTAAATCATTACGGACTTTAGGGGTCATAATGATACAGTCGACGACCCTGGCGGGGGATTTTTGTAAAAAGCTACTGAAATTCATGTTTTACAACCTGTAAAAATATCAACAGATTAGCATTCGATCTTGGGCACGTTCCCGTGCATGTTCGTCCTGGATCTTTTTGAATATAGCTGATTTTTCTTCTTTTGTGAGAGCTTTATCGTACTGTTGTTCGAGAGGGAGTTCTTCTCCAGGTCTTTTGAGAATAGAGGGATTGAACACGCGGCGTTTTCCGCCGGTGGAGAGAGTGCCGAGTGGTTGAGGGAAATTGCTCATAATGATATAATATACTTTCGGGGTATTCGTTTTTAAAGTGTGGCGGAGGGCCGGGGACTCGAACCCCGACACCATTTCTGGCGCAGATTTAGCAAACCTGTGACTTACCGTTAGTCAAGCCCTCCGTGAATTCATAATATAGATCCTTTAAAAATGGTGGGCGTAGAAAGAGTTGAACTTTCGACCTCTGCCTTATCAGAGCAGCACTCTAACCAACTGAGCTATACGCCCTTTATATCTCACCAAGACGACATTGAATATCCTGGTCTCTCAACTATTTTCAATAAAGATTCTCGATTCAAATGTTCTGGACATAGATAATGTTCCAAAACAGGATCTAGTTGAGCACGACTCATAGTCCAGACGCCACAGATTTCGCATTTATGATGCTGATCCCTTTTATCGTCATCGTAGGGTATGTTCCAATACGATGCACTATCTATCATATAAATTCGATAGCATTCTTCCGCTTCTTCTTTAGTAGCATGCCCGATACATTTTGTTGCACAGTATCCCGTAGGTCTGGTAACTTTATCCCACGTGACTGTGTAATCCCATTTGCCGTCTTTTCTTTGTAGAGCTTCCCGATACTGCATATGTGGATCCTTTATGAAAATGGTAGCGGAACTTTGGAGTTGAACCAAATTAAGAAGGCTTATGAGACCCCCTGAGATGCCGACCTCCCGTCCGCATTGTAAAGTATGGTCGCAGCGTCCGGGTTCGAACCGGAGAACCTTTCGGATATGAGCCGACTGCTCTACCAACTGAGCTACACTGCGATTTGTCAAAGAACTTGGCGGGAGCGACGGGCTTCGAACCCGCAAACCTCCAGATTGACAATCTGGTGCTCTTACCAATTGCGCTACGCCCCCGTAAATTTACTAAATGCCGCCGATCCGAGTTGAACGGATACCTAGTGTTCTTCAGGCACTTGTGCAGACCACCTACACCACAACGGCTTATTTAATTTTCACCATTCATAATGATTTTCTCTCAAAAATCTCCCGGCCTCCTGGCATAGACACATGCCTTCTATTTGATTGCCCGGGTCTATAGACAAATCTGGATGCATTTCAGCGAATTTAATAGATACCATCCTCCACGTACTACCTTTTTTTCGGAGTTCTTTAATTTCTTTAGCTAATCTCCGTGTCATTTTAAAAGATGTTTGCCTCATAAAAACAAAAAACCCCGCGGTCGCTCTTGTGCGTCCAGCGGGGTTTGAGTCCCTCTGTCTATATTTTCTTAAGAAACTCTCAACACCGCTGGATGGGCATACTATCGTCCATGCTAAAGCTATCACTAATAGCTTCGCTAATGGAAATGATACTGATGCTCATGAAGACGGTCATTGAAAATATGCCTCCTGCGTTCCTTTATAATATACCAGAATGTAATGAAAAAATCAAGGAGAAAATTATTATTCTTTAAGTCCTTGCATTTTCGCTATATCCAGTACTTTAATAGCGGCATCGGGCTCGATCCCCTGATTTGATATTTCATCAAAAAATTGAGTCGATTGGGAACTCAGCCACCTGTTAAGTGTGTTGGCTTTGAAATTTATTGCCCAATATCCCGGATTAATTATGATACTATTGTAGTCTTTACCCCCTCTTTTGATAGAGCGTTTTGTAGTTCTTTAGCATCATAAACCGAGGTACAGAAATAAAAGACACCTGGTTTTTCTGGATCATCCATCATCCAACGTACTCGTGTAGGATCTTTCATAAGTGTTGTAATATTTTCATGTGTATCTTCTGACATTGTTGAAAAATACTCTGGGTTCTCTACTCGAAGATGCTTTATATTGTCTGAATATTCTTCTAAATGCTCCAAAATACCCACAGAAGAAATTTTATTTTTAGAAGGGGTTCTTATAGAATGTTGAAGATGTTGTAATTCTGATTTCCAACTTCCGGAATCTTCCCATCCTTCTTTTGGTTTTTTTAGATCACACTGCATGCATTGCAAATCATTGTTATCTACGGGGCTTCCACAACCGGGGCATTTTTTATCAAGTTTATCAGCGATCTTATCAATTTCATAGGCTTCTTTAATGAGCCCTTTAGCCTCAAGGGAGTCAGCGACAGCGTCGAGCATGGAAGAAATTTTATTCAGCATAGACGGGCTCCTTGGATATGGAATGGATTGAATAAAAGTAATTATATTAATAGAATATTAGGACGCGCTCGCAGGACACTAAAGAGGCGGAATGTCATAATCACTGGAATATTTTTAAAACTTATTAACAAATATATTTGTTAATATTTCCCTATTCCAAAAATTTCTACGACTCCAAACCGTGTTCACTCGCAATATCCAGCACTTTCACCGCGATATCGGGCTCGATCCCCTGATTTGATACCTCATCAAAAAACAGATTTGATTCGTTGCTCAGCCATCTGTCGAGCGTATTGGCGATGATGTCCAAAGTGTAGGCTTCTTTGACGCATCCCAAAATTTCTAGGCGATTGCTGATCCTGTCCAGATATGAAGTTAGGGATGTTTTCGACTGATCAAAAGATAAAACAGAACTGGGAGTTGCTTTATTTTCTTTTATTAGGTATTCTTTAATTATACTAATATCAGCTGCATCTTTCGGTCTTCCCATGTTTATTTTCCATTTTAGCAATAATTCTAAAGACCCATACCAGTGTCCACTAATTCTCTCTGAACTTTCTAGTATTTCCTCTGCTGAGACTCCTTTAAACCACTCCTTCATAAGCTCTATCTCATTATTGAAATTATCTTTAATTAGTATACGCTGAGTGCCAGAAGGGGCTCTATCTTCTTTATGACCGGCTTTTATTAAAATATCCCATACAGAGGGCGACACGACGATATCTAAATCATGTGTCTCTTTTAGTCCCCTTATTGCCATTGGCCCAGAGCCAAATATAGCGTATGATCCTTTGGTCTCAGGTAACGATAAAGAATCAAATGAGTTTAATAGTACCCTGAAATCCGCTGCTATTTTTAGCATCGGTTCTCCTTAAGAACTAAATTGACTTATTACTCATCCATCTATCAAGCGTGTTCGCGATGACATCTAGGGTATAAGCTTCTTTGATGCAGCCCATACGTTCGAGGCGATTGCTGATTCTATCCAGAGACGCCGTCAGAGGCAAGCTCGTCTGCTCAGCCTCAGGCTTTGTGGTAGGAGGGATGATAGGAGCTATTGGAGTGGACTCAGGGGCCTCTACAGAAGTCTCGGTATCATCTTCCAATTTTTTACCGTTTTTGTAGATATCGAAAACTCTGGAGAACTTTTGTTCAGGATTAACTCTATATCTCCAAGGATTTTTATCGGGCATTTTAGGAGCTATGTATTTAACAAAATTCATGAAATTCTGTAGTTTATCTTTGCTACCCGGTACTCCGTATTTTGGGAGAATTTTAAAACGATTTTTGTTGTAGATAAAAGAAAACTCTTCTATCCCAGTATCGCCGTATCCTGAATGACCTTCAAATTTGAGTGAGCTCATATAGTAATAAATTTATGTTGATATGACCTCATACAAGAATTCTGAATAAATCTTTCGAAAAGTTAAAAAAACAGAAATTCTCATATATTATTTATTATCGCTGTTTTAATTTCTCTGCTGCAAGTTGAGAATAGGAAGCTCCCCAAGCCAAAGCTTCTTCAGATGTTAAACCAAAAATCATTTCTTCCTCATGATTACTTGGTAGATTAGATTTATCGATTTGTTTTGATAAATTTAACATATTATCAGCCATTTTTTTTAATTCTTCATAGGTATGTGTTTCGAATATTTGTTGTTTCCCAGATAGTATATCAGCAACCTTATCGATCTCATAGGCTTCTTTAATGAGACCTTTTTTCTCCAAGGAGTCAGCGACGGCATCTAACATAGAAGAAATTTTGGACAGCATAGATAAGGGCTCCTATTGAATGGGTTAGATTAAATAGAAGTAACTATATTAAAAGGATATTACAGGACGCGCTCGCAGGATACTAAGAAGGCGGGTGGCGCAACATCTTACAACAGCGGTAGGAATGTCATAATCACTGGAATATTTTAAAAACTTATTAACAAATATAGCTATAAACATCACCACGATAGTTTTTCATGATCACTCCCTTGTCATTTCTCTCCACTACATAATCAGGACCAATAGGTATCTTCCCGCCGCCCCCAGGAGCGTCTATAACATAGGTAGGGACTGCATACCCGGTAGTATGTCCCCGGAGTCCGCGGATAATCTCTATACCGCTTTCTATGGGGGCTCTGAAATGGGATGACCCTATGATGGGATCCATGCTGTATAAATAATATGGCCGGACTCGCATTTTCAGGAGTCCCTGGAACAAAGGCTTTAAAACCTCTACATGATCGTTTATTCCCTTTAAAAGCACGGTCTGGCTCCCGAGGGGTATCCCAGCATCCGCCAATCTTTCACAAGCTTCTGAGACTTCTGGAGTGAGCTCTCGGGGATGCGTGAAATGAAGGCTCATCCAAAGGGGATGAAATTTATGAAGCATATTGGTCAGTCGACTGGTAATCCTCTGAGGGAGCACCGCAGGAACTTTAGTGCCTATCCGGATCATCTCTATATGTGATATTTTTTTGAGCTCAGTCAGCAGCCATTCAATGACTGTATCATTAAAAGTAAGAGGGTCTCCTCCTGATAATAAAACATCGCGTATCTCTTTATGGTCCCTGATATAATCAAGGGATACACTCCAAGAGGCCACATCAGAGACTGTTTTTTCTTTAGAGCAATCTACCAGTCTCGATCGAGTGCAGTATCGACATTTTACCGAGCAGAAATTAGTGACGAGAAACAGCACCCTGTCAGGATATCTGTGTATGATATTAGGAGCTACACAGTGGGATTCCTCATTGAGGGGATCCTCTGATTCTCCGGTAGAATGTACGAACTCTTGGGGTAGAGGGATTACTGCTCGTCGAATGGGATCAAAATAGTCAATAGGATCAATCAGACTCGTGTAGTAGGGGGTGATGGATATAGCCGATTTCTTGAGTGCTTCTACTTCATCAGGATAGAGGTAGATAAATTTTTGAACATCTTCCAGGGAGTGTATTCTATTTTTTATCTGCCAGCGCCAGTCGTTCCAGTCTTTCTGATTGAGGCCGGGATAGTTTTCGAATCTGAATTTCTCTGCTCGACTACATCGCTTGTCGGAGGGGTCGGGTTCTTCTTGTGAGTTTTCTTTTTTTATTTTGGATATAGTTTGATTTGAGCATACTGTCGCAGAATCCATCAATTTATCCTTTCGTACAGTTTATACTTGGACACCTGTAAAATACATATTATCTTTCTTTTTACCCAATATAATAGAAAATTCTTGAAAAATATCCAGCAATTATCTATCTATAAAAATACACTATAAACACATTTGATAAATAATTTCGAATATAGTATATTACTGATATACTATATAGCAAAACCACTAAAAATGATAACCATAAAACTTCCTTATCAATCTTCAAAAAATAATAAAGAGATTATTATGAAGCTCATGAAGCAGCAAAATAGCTGCATGCATCACATTTTTAATAAAATAAAAGACAGTGAAAACAGCCTGGACCAAAAAGATCTAACGGTTTTAGTAAACAGCATGAATAATATAAATGAGATAGATAGCTGGTTTAAACAGTCAGCAGTTTTTATAGCTAGCTCTAAATACGGAGTTTTAAAAGAAAATACAAAACAAATAGAAAAATACAATAAAGAAAATCCTAGTAACAAAAAGAAAGTACCAAACTCAATATTGTTTGGAGGAAAGAAACTTTTCATAGATAGAGTTTTGAAAAAGATAAAGAAAAAAGATTTTAAATTAATGCGGCTGGATCCTTTGATTTCTGTTGGAGAAGCGTGTAAAGAGGGTAATAGAAAATACTTGTTTGATGTGATAGAAAATAATCTGATCATGTTTTATCCAGACAGACATACTGAGATAGAAATCAGGCTCCCTAAATTAAGAAAGAACTACAAAAGAGATCTTTATAAAATTCAAAATTTGGTGGAAAATAAAAAAATGCCGGTGCAAATCGGGATCGACCTTTCTCATGTATACATATCTTATGATGAAGATAATTTAAAAGAAAATGTATGCTGTCCTATATACAAAAGATTTATGGCTATAGACATGAATCCAAATGAGATAGGGTATTCTATAGTAGACTGGATAGATGAAAATAATTTTAACATTGTATTTACCGGCATCCTGTCTATTAGAGAAATAAATGACGAGCAATTCAAACTAAGAGTCCCTTCAAATGACCCTAGAAATATTTATTTGAATAATAAAAGAGAGTATGAAATATTTGAGATATCTAAGGAATTTGTTGAGATAGCCAAGTACTATCAGGTAAGTGCTTTTGGTTTGGAGAATTTAGATTTATATTCTAAAGATTATACTAAAGGTAACAAAAATAATAGGTTGATAAACAATTTCTGGGCTTATAATAGATTTTCAAAAAATTTGATAAAAAGATTAGTCATAAATGGCATAAAATATTACGAAGTTCCTGCTGCATATAGTTCATTCATAGGTAATTTGGTTCATAGTAATTATCCGGATGCAGTGGCGGCTTCTATAGAAATAAATCGTAGAGTTTATTTATCTTTTATAGGGGATGCTTCAACAAAGGTAAGAGTCAAATTTCATGGGTTAAAGAAAAATAAGATAAAGACACGTCCTAAGAAAATTGCTATATTTCCTGAGTTTAAGGGAGTTAAAGATGCTCTTATTCATACGTTGGAAGTAATGAATTTGAGGCCTCTAAAATCTTTGACAGACTCGGACTCATGGAAAGACCTATATAGCAAGGTAAAAAACTTTAAATTGAGATATAGAGTTTCCTTGGACTTATTTAAGTTCGAGGTTTTTAGCTTAGGTAATAGAAAATCTTTGGTACAGAGTATGGGATGTTTTTCTATTATTTAAGTATCTTAAAGAATTATTAGGAAATTATTTTTAGTCATAATTTAGCAATTTCACATAGTGTGTCATAGACAAAAACATTGGGTCTTATTTTTGGGTGCAGAAGTTTGAATCTTCTCTCATTCAGCCCTAAATATCTACAGACGAATAAACCTACGGCACCAGATCGACTCACTCCTTGTTCACAGTGTATGACCAGCGTGATTTCACGCTCATCTTTTTTCAAAAAATCTATATAATTTATTATATTACGGGCTTTACTTTTAGAAAATAATATGAACCGTTTTTCAGCGCTTTTATAAAGATTTTTAAAACGGTCGTATTGTTTTTTAGTGATGTCGTGAAACTGGATCGTTTTGTAATCTGCGCAGCCTTTGCTGGCTAAAATTTCAAATTCTATTTTGGACCCCTCTGGTATGAGAGGACTGGTGCTGCCCCATATAGAAATGAGTGCCCAGGGATATTCTATGTTCCAGGTAGCATCAGTGTTTATAAGATTTTCTATCTCACTGCGGGAAAAAATACGTATGTCTTTTATCATACTATTTTTATTATATTTTCATTGAGAAAATGATATTTACCGTTTTCGTATTCCTCATGCCAGTGCCCGCAATAAAACTCATCGAATTCTGTCTCACTACATATATGCTGTAGAAATTTCCTGGTGGGATCTGGATTGTATGCGAGTGTGCCATATTTTTTAAAAAATATATCAGCTATGTCCTGCGGAGCGGTATGGGCAATGATTATATCTACCGCATATTGATACCTCTCTAAATTATTCAAAGCATACTCTATTTGATCATTAGTAGGGAGTTCCTCAGGCCACCAGGATATCCCTAGCCGTCGCATGCCTTTATCCACACTATCTGCTCCCCCGAATGTGAAAATCTTTTTACCCTGTATCTCATAGATTTCACCGCGTTTTAGATGTATTATGTTTTTTTCTACGACGCCTACAGTGCTCCCGAACATTGGTACTTTAGGGAGATCTGCTAGACGGGGATGATTTTCATGGTTACCTTCTACGAAAGCAAATGTCCATTTTTTAGTAGTCAGCCATTGTCTCCAATATTTTTCATGATTAGAAGGCACATTATCCCATATCAGTCCGAAATCTCCCGCTATGATCATGACATCATTTTCCGTAAGATTTCTTGATTCAGGCCATCGTTCGAAACTGAATCTGTTCATGTCCCCATGAGTATCGCCAGTCACATAAATCGACATGATTATTCCTGGGGTTTTTTCCAACAATATATTTCTATCTTAGCTTTTTTTACGCCAGAATTCCTGAAAAGCCAGGTAGTACCATCTTGCGTAAATAGCATATTGCTACTCACACTACAGCTGTATCTCTCTGGTACAAAAACTATGGTAGGATCCTGTGTGTCTATTGTTTCATATTCTAGCCTGAAAAAATCATTCTCATTGGAATATTTAGGATTTGTACCGGCTATTTTTTGAGGATAGACATGAGACAGTACACTTAGTATTTCTTTTTCATTTTTATCCTTGTCCAAAATAGCAGTATCGTCGTAGGTATCCATTTCATACGCCCACCAGGCCCAGCTCGTTAGATATTTCTCACCTACAGTTATAAAATCTCTCACGAATTGTAGATAGCCATCCACTATCTGAGGTAGAGCAAATTCTCCGTAGATGAGAGGCGATTTAAATAGCTGGGCTTCTTTCGCCTGTATGCGGAGTCCCAGCATAAAAAAGAATTTATCTATAGCCCTGTATTTTTTAGCTCCCTCACAGAAAGGCGGATAGCAATGCGGAAAATATACTGCCTTCCCTATAGTGGTGTGCAGATTCAGGAATGTAGGCGCTCCCGTACTAGTACACATCCAGGGTTCAAAAAATATACATTTTTTAAAACCAGATAGAGCTAGAGTAGCGACGGCTTTGCTATAAAATTCAGTCAGGATATTTCTTTCAAAATGTATTATACGGGGCAGCTTGGGAAAAGGTTCATTCATGATATCGATACCTATTACATTATCTATATCGCCTAAATTGGCCACTACTATACCGAGCATTTTTATATAGCTGTCTTTGAGCTCTGTGCTATTCCAGAAATTTTTACTGGCGGTCTGTACCGCGGGCTGTAGGTAGTTGTAGCCCCACGGTTTCTGTATTTTGAAAGGTTTTCCTTCATCATTGATAGCCCACGCCGGGAATCCCTCTCCGGTATACTTTTTAGAATAGACATCTTGATGTACATCTATTATGACATCTACGCCGTATTTACCGATAGTTTTTATATGCTCTGCTACTTGTTTTAAATAGTCTAGATTATATTTGTCTTTTTCGGGCTCTACTGCTTCCCAGTATATCAGAAAGCGTACCAGATTAAATCCCCATTTCTTTAGCTTGGCGTAGTCTTCGTCTTTATGCCACGGCAGAAAATCAGGGGAATATTTTGAGTAATTACAGACATTCACGCCATGGTAGATAGTGACTCTGCCCTGTTTATCTTTGAAATAGTAGATTTTATTCACGTCAGGTCTAACAAGATCTATCAGTTTTTTCAAAAAATAGCCTATTACGAGAATAACGACTATCAGCAATAATTTTAAAATCATATGGTGGCTCCTTTGTTATTACGTAAAATACATCTGGAGCGAATCGAACGCCTTTAGGAGGGATTTAGAGTCCTGTCGATCGGGGGCGTAGCCTGCCTGCGAAGCAGACGACAGTATCATATTCTTTAGGTTTTTTAGAAAGGATATATTTACCTTTTTTACAGGTGCCCTTCCATTTAAACCACCACTCTTTAGGGATGGCACCGCCGAACAGCACTCCCTCCGGGATCTCTTCAATAAGGGCATAGTCATAGCTGCCTTCGAAGATATCACCCCAATTTTCTTCTATACATTTTTGAGCATTTTTCAAAGAGGAGTACCATCCCCACGTGCGCTCTCTTAAAATGGAAAAATATTGTTTTTGATTAGAGGATGTTCTTTTTTCGTAGGAATGGTAATAGCCGTCTGCGGAGCGTCTATCATTCATGTATTTGAATCCAAAACGCATTGTTGAAATGGCATAGATAATTTTTGATTTTGTTTGTTTAGACATAGCAGATTTTTTTGTTATTTTTTCTTTTTAGATTTATTGTACAATTTTTTAAGAGTAAAAACTAATCCGGTTGGGGTCGACATCGGCTCTACAGGCACTAATTTATTTATAAAATATGAATTGTTTCGAAAAATGAAAGGACCTACATGCCTATATGGTTTATCTTTATCAATTGAATTTTTTAGCCACTGCATTATTATTTTTTTAATACTTTATGGGGTCGGGGCGGACAGATTTGAACTGTCAATTTCTTGGACCCGAACCAAGCGCCTTACCAGGTTAGGCCACGCCCCGCTAATCTATTCACTCTAATTTGCTATTTTTTATTGCGTTTATTAATTTTTTTAGATTTTGTGGGTGTCTCTTTAGGTACTTGTTCCGTGTTTTCTGTTATCGTATCTCGATCGATATAAAATGGATTAATACTAGGAGCGCCCGAAATTTTTCCTACTATTTTTGGTTTCAATTTTTTTAGAGTATCCCTCATCTCTGAGGAAAACTGGGACACTTTAGATTTACCTTCAAAAAAATCCGCTACAGGTACTCTTATGTGTCTGATACCAATTTTAGAAATTTTAATACGAGCTATGAAATCTAAAGGATAAATCTCTAAAATTTCTCCTTTTTTACCAATCGATTTAATATACTCTTTCGCGGATTTTTCAAGGAAATTTCTAAGATAAGTATCGACTATTTTTAATTTTTTTACAGAATCCCTCATCTCCTGCTCATTCTGTAGTATAATACGGTCTTCTAGGCTAGTCACGCTATCTGGGATTTTACCCAAAGATCGTAATATAGCTAGAATGCTTTCAGGAGCAATTTTCAGTACTTTGTCGCATAGTACCGTGTATTCATAAGGATATTTTGTCCATGTTTTTTCATCACTTTCCACAATGTTTTCTGGATATGTGCTTTTATCCAGTATTTTAATGATATAAAAATCACCCGTTAACTCAGATTCAGAATGTATTCCGACGATCTCTCCTGTCATACCTCCGTTTAAATCTGTCGTGACGTAAGTACCCATTTTAAATTTACTCATATGTCGCCTCTTTTGTAGATGTTATATATTATCTGTCATAATAAAATCCCTAATCACTCCGATGACGGTGAGCTGTCTCCATATATTAACAGTATCCGTTTAGCATCATCATAGCTATATAATCCCGGCAAACTGTGCCCTGCAAATCTACGAGATATAGTCAATAGACCCATTTCAATAGCCTGCATATATCTCTGATGAATTTCCACACAAAGATCTCGGGATTTCTTTTCAGAACATCGTATCCCTATGTCCCACCCATCCTCACCAGCCCCCATATTGCAGATAACATATCCATTATCTCTAAGATGTTTTTTAATAGAGGCTGCTAAAGCACTGGCACGATCGATTAAATCATCTACATCTGCGGAACCCATAGCTTCTTTCATGCTATCAGTATTCACGCCCTCTGTACCGAGAACAGTGACTACCCAGGATTCCATGACATCAAAAAAATACGGATTAGCTGCCAGTCTGTTACCGAATTCCCGGGTATTCGCTTTCAGCCACTCGAGCTCTTTTAAATTTTCACGAGTGAGAGAGATATCAGGTATCGCATGCTGCTCGTAAAAATCTGATTCCTTTTTCATCAGGAGGGCCATTGTGACTGTAGCTTCCTGGAGATCCATGATTAATTCTTCCAGTTGAACGCTTCTAAAACGGCATCATATCCTGGATTTTTATCATGTACAAAAACAGTAGCTATGTGCTCTATAAACTTATCCGGATCGATAGGTATTTGTCCCTCGATCATCTTTTCTTTGTGCTTATTTATCATATCTATAAGAGGGACTCGATCATATATAAATAGAGCGCCACTATCTGTATCACATTGTCCATTATCAAAACGTTTCCATGTTTTTCCTGTTGATTTAGCCCAGATAATGAAATCAGAAATATTCTGTTCGCTGCCTATAGTTGATAGCGGTAAATATCCTACATTTTTAATAATGCCTACATTGAGGAGATCCTCACTATATTTGATGCTTTTTAAATGTTCAAAATCCATGATTTTAAGTGGTCGGGGCGACGCGACTCGAACGCGTGATCCCCACTACCCCAAAGTGGTGCCTTAGCCAGACTGGGCCACGCCCCGATAAAATTAAAAAAGCGAGGTCGTCACTAAGACTAATAACCGTAGCTCGAAACCGAGCCGTAGGTGACAGATAACAGAGAACTAGAAAACCAATGACATAAAGGGGTATCGATATCTTTATACCATAGGTTGAAACAGATTCGTCATCCTCAAACCGGATTGCTCCGGCTCTCAGACTCCGATCTATCTAGGTTGGACAACCCCGCTTCTATTTTCACTGTACTATATCCGTTTTTGCATTGAACTCATCGAGCTCATCGGTGAGCTCATTGATTTTATTCTGGATCTCTTGGACTGCTTTATTCTTAGCTACTATAGTCCATTGAGAGATACGTTTCTGAGCTGCCTCTCCATAACTAGTTTCTGCAAGCCCGGTTTTTGGTTCGAGTTCCCGGACAAAATCGATATGGCTTTTCAGCTCTCCCAGCTCCAGAATTTTTTTGAATATATCGCCTTGGACATTGGCGACCATGACTCCATTTTTGAGAGTCCTGAGTCTCAGTTTTTTCTCAGCGAGCTCTGTCAGGAGTTCATCAAATTTTTCAGAGAACTCGTTGCCTTCGATCGTGTTTAGGCAGCTCGATGCTCTCTTCTGCAGTTCTTTGACCTCTCCCTGCAGCCTTTTGATCTGCTTCATGGCACGGACGATTTTCATAAAGACCTCCTGTTGAATGTTATCTTATTTGGTCGGGAAGGCCGGGATCGAACCGGCGACCCCCACGTCCCAAGCGTGGTGCGCTACCGCTGCGCTACTTCCCGTTAATATACTTTTTAGAATTACTTTTATCAATTTTTAAATACGATTTATTATTATCTCATATGGCGACACATATGCTCTACCTATCCTATAATCAGCGTATCCTTCCTTTCGATTGCCATTGAAACTGAATTTTCCTGCCGGAGGATTCAGCAGATCTGAGACAGTCTTCAGCTGCTCGTATACCAGAACTCTACCAATTTTGGTATACCATTTATTGTAGTATCCGACATCTTTCCGCTCACACTCTAGATTATCCCACGCTATCTGATCTTTTAAAAACTCGGCATATGGACCATGGTCCCCATATACTATCCTAACATATCCGCTGGCTATTAAAGAGCCTTCTTTCGTTTTAAACAGGAATTTGTCACTGCCGCTCTCTATCAAATCGCAGATGTTTTCGAGATCTTGTTTATCTTTTAAACGATTCGGATAGATCGCAGTACTGACAAATGGTTCTCCTGTCTTTTCTTCGTAATAGGTCATTTTTTAGATATAGCCTTCACCCAGACACTTCTGACAGACAGCTACCCGGACGCCTTTATGATGCGAATCCATAGCTATCGCAGGCATGTAGGGCTCTTTTTTACCATCGGGATATATCAGTATTTTCCCGGTCCCTTTACAATGTTCACATTTTTTGTTCTCTATCACTTTATTACATCCTCTCATTATACAATACTCATATCTGCCATAGATATCTGGTCGAAATTTATGTAATCCTATTCTACAGAGAAATGGTTTATTCATAGCGTTTATGGCTGGGGTGCAGGGTTTCGAACCCCGATTATGCCGGATCCAGAGTCCGGTGCCCTACCAATTAGGCGACACCCCATTATAATTCATTTGATAGTTCATCCATTTTTTGTTGTAAAGCACATCTGAATTTATTTAAAAATTTGCTATAAAAATTTAACATGTATGTTATTGGAAATAAAATTGCCCATGTTATTGATAATGCCGCTAGTTTAATGATTTTCATAAATCAATTTGTTTGGCTGGGGCAGTAGGATGCGAGCCTACGACTTTCTGGTCCAAAGCCAGATGCTCTGCCAGCTGAGCTATGCCCCAGTTTTACTCAATAAAGAATCCACTCTATTTTGACAACGATTTAGACACGAGTCCACGTTTTTTCATTTCACCAGATAGCTTTCTAAAGTATTTACGTTCATCTTCCGGTAACTTTCCTTCGTTACGATAGATTGTGAACCAATCTTTCCATTCAGAGAACAGATTGTCATCTGTGAGGGTTGAAATATCTTTTACTTTTTCCATTTGTAATTTCCTTAAATGGCTGCTGAGGAGGGACTTGAACCCCCAAGTGGATTTCTCCACGACAGGTTAACAGCCTGTTGTCTTGCCCTTAGACTACTCAGCAGTAAATTTATTATTCAATAACAACAATCTCCACTTTCTCCGCACAGAACGGGCAGAAATTAACGATTCTGTTACCCAAAAGAAGCGCCGGTTTCTGCGCTGAATACATAGGCTTTCTGATATTCTCGGCCTCAATCGCTCCCTGCATATCACCACAGCAATACTCAGTACTTTCACTTTTTACCACTCGATTTGATTTTGTCACTGTGATCTTCACTGTATCTCCTTTTTAAAAAGTTACTTGGCTATTTCCAATCTCCAGTTCACGACCGGAAGAACGTCCGGATCGTCATTCACGTATAAAGGCACTTCTTCCAAAGGTATCTCGTACATGATATGAAAGAGCTGTTGATGAAATTTTTGTTGTCCTTTCGTTACTGCTTCTAAATATACTCCATTACTATTATATGCCTGACCTTGAGAGATTTTAAATATGAAATCCTTAATCAGCCTGGGATTATGCGCTAATAACGGTATCACTTTTTTAAGTGTTGGTAGTCCGATTAGATCGCATACTTTTTCTCTGAAAAAAACAAAATCATCAGCATGATAGGCTATATCCAATCCTGTATTAGGAGGGACCCACAGGCTCATTATTCCTCCAGAAATCCTTTTGGCACGTTGTCTCTCGATATTACATTGAACTGGATATCATCCATGTTCTGTCGTTCGATATCTAATCCATTGAGCCAAGGAGCTACCAATCTATATTGCTTTTCTTTATCATTCCTGAAAACTACCTTACAGTACATAACCTGAGTCGCACCATATTTTTGACTCCAGGTGACTTTATAAACATGCGTAGAGTCACTAGGATCTATCGATTTATAGGGCTGCCATTCATTCGGTTCTATCTTAGGCTCTTCTACGGCCTTCGTGCCAGGACCCATATAAACTGGTTGATTGACCTCCCAAATGACGTATCCTATTGCTGCTGCCGCTATTATCGCTGTTACTATAGCTATCCATTTCTTTTTCATAGTCCAGTCCTTTGAATGTGTTTATCCTACAATATAAGATAGAACTTTCTGTTTTTAAAGTAAAAATACAAAACCCCACCGAACCTTTCGATTCGCTGGGGTTTTATATTCTTGGTCTTTGAGTCAGAATCTAAAGCGTGTTCGAGTACCCCAACGAATCATTGATCCGCGGTTGCTGTGGATTAGGATTATTGGGGGTACGGATAAACATAATTGACCTCACCTATAAGTATACTAGATTTTTTTATGAATGTCAATATTATTTTTCATAATAATGAATTTTTATCAATTTCTCAGGACCGATCGATATGGTATCAGTTTTTACTATACGCATAGTTGCCTCATCGATATAGCCGCCTGCCGGTATTAAACAGGTTTTTATGCAGCCACATCCTAATAAAATCAATAGCATATTCAAAATTACAATCCTGCTCATTCTGTGCCTTTAACCTCTTTGCGTCCTTCCTCTACGGACTTATCGTGATCTTTATCGTATTTGCTCAATAATTCCTGCAATTCTCCTTCATGCACTTTCTCCTCGTTCGAAATATCCCGCAGGACTTCCTGCACCTGCTTATCACTTACTGCATCCGCTATCAGCTCATACAGATGAGACGCATCCAGCTCTGCGGCTATCGATAATCGTAACGCCCGAGCGATCTCACTATCCGTGAGCTTTTTTTCAGGAGTGATCAGGGGAGATATGCTAGTGAAATCCATGGCTTCTTTGTGATGCTCACCCTCCATCTTTTTTAAACGATCGTAATAATTTTGTATTTCTCTGATATGAGATTTTGCGATCATCCCGAAAAATTCATCTCTGTTGAGGGGCATATCGAGATCGTGCTTTTTCAGGAATTTTTCTAAATATTTATATACGTCATCATGCTCTTTTTCGACTTTTTTACCCATCTCCAGCTGAGATTCTGCTCCTTTGAGATATGCAGATAATACTCTGAAAGCAGATTTCTTCATTTCCATACTATACCTCTCTTTATTCTTTGAATTCATAGCCGTAATCCAACCAGCCCGCGACAGGGACTCCCTCGGTGGGAGATTTACCCAGCCCGAATTTCAAAGCGATCACGTCATACCCGAGTAGCTTCAAAATTACTAGCGCCTGACTGGAAGTATGCCCCACATAGCAGTAAATCACTATTTTTTTATCTTTAGGCAGTTTTTTGAGATTTTCATCATCGAGTAAATTGAGCCAGAATATGTTCTTAGCTCCAGGTATGTGTCCTTTAGCAAAATCTTCCGGTCTACGGATATCCAATATGAAGAAATTTTTATTTTTGCGCTGTTTCTCAAAATCTTCCGGTAGAATATAATTCCAATCGTCTTTAGTATCTTTCAAAAAAGTACGTAGTCTCTCTAGTAGCTCTTTATCTTCAGCGTTTTTATTAATAAAAGCTAATAAGACTCGAGATGACCTAACAGACATAATAATGCCTTATATGTTAAATACAACAGAGGTTAAATATTAATAGAAAATTAGATGGACTCAATAGATGTAGCGAGTCTAGTAGGGGGACCGGCGAGGATACTGTCCACATGCTCGCAGCGCTCTTTGGATCCAGTGAACACTACAGCGGAACCTTTGGAGTGGGCCTCGTACATGATAGCCACAGCACGCTCAGGAGTGCAATTGATAGCCTTAATGATCTGGACGGAAACCTCATCCATGCTGTGCACGGAATCATTAAAAAGAAGGACTTTATGAGGCTGTCCTAGGATATTTGAGGTAGTGATGTCTATGGTGGGCGTGACGGTAGTATCTGTCATGAAAAACTCCAAAAAAACAGGCGGGTGTGTCGGGACCGAGCCTTTCGCTCCTCACGAAGTTATTCAACAATAGGAGCTGTGGTGAGCTCTCCCTAACAATTTTAACGATTCCGCAGGATTCCAGTGCAGGCTAGTTATAGGATATCTTGCCTCAACTTCGCGGGTAATAGGCAGTCATATCCTATTTTCGCGTAAACCGGTCCCGAAGGACCGGCAAACCTCTACACTGAAATGATCTGTTTCAACCGCCCGCCATAGCGTCCCGGCACTGTTGCTTTTTAGTAGGACCTTCGTCCTCCCGACCCTCCCTGGTATCCACCGCCGCCCTGACGAGGGGCGCGTTCACGGGCTTCATTGACGGTCAATTTCCGACCGCTCATTTCTGACCCGTTTACCTCGGTGATAGCCTTGTCACCATCTTCGACTTCGACGAAAGCAAAACCGCGGGGCCTGCCGGTATCTCGGTCTGTGATAATGCTCACTGAAGTGGGGTTGTACGTCGCAAATACGTTGCGGAGCTCATCCTCGGTCGCACTGAAGGGAACATTCCCTACATACAGCTTCTTAGACACAAACGCCTCCTACAAAAAAAGGTTAAAAGGAATGGTGCCCCTCAATAATAGAGGGGCATCTACTGTAGTAAAATATATCAAACCTGTTTCTTAGTTGTTTGGCAGGGGCAGATACTACTATCAATAGAATGTTTTGTTTTATGTACTCTGTATATTTCCCACCCAAGACGCTCTACATATGTCATGTTTTTCAAAAAACCCATCCCCCTGAATCTTTCTTCTCCGGTGACTCCCGCCAAATCATACACGTTGTGATAATTTCTACCATCGATGTGTATCAAACAATATACGTATTTCGAGTTTGGGTTCCTGTTTCCTTTTCTCTCTTTTGCTAAATCACTCAGAATCCTTTTATGGTAATCAGGGAGTTTTTTGCCATAATTGGAGTTCAAAGGACCTATAAATCTCTTGCCAAAAAAAGGGTTGTTTTTTCCACTAACTCTCCGACTCATTCTTTTCCTAATTCTATCGGAAGGATGGTAGTCTGTTTTCTTCACACTTTCCGATATTTTATTTTTGGTATTCTCGGTTACCACTCTTCTTCTGTTAGATTCTATTATGAGCTTTTTACTTCGAGCAGAGTGCTTCCACCCAGACACTCCTTCTCCACCATCTGTTAGATTTGTAAGGGGTCCTTCACCTCTGTTATACCTGCCTATCTTTTTTATTAAAGATATCTCTTTAGAAATAGCCTCACTGTCTGTAAGATCCTTATGAAGTATAACCGCTATGGGCTTTTTCCCTGTCTCTGCCATTATTTTTCTTATCTTGTTTTTCTTAAAAGAAGGTAAACTTTGTTTAAAAGCTTCGTATAGGAGATAGATGTTTATCTGACAAATTGTCATAATTATCTGGTGCCATTAAAACATTCCTTATCTTTCAATTACTCTAATATACTTTTTTATAACATTGTTATCAAATATTTTTATAAAAATAAAAAACGAGCTCCCTGGCCAGAGGGAGACTCGTTTTTATGGAGTAGCTATGAAGAGACCATTTTTACTAGGATGCTGTTTTATTTAGGACAATATAAGCATGTTGAGGATAAAGGGCGATAAGGCACTCGGGGCATATGCCGTGCGAGAGACTGTCTTTATTTTCTTCCAGCAGGATGGGATCTTCGATCCACTTATCCTCTTTCCGAACCTTCTGACATCTGCAGCATACTGGTACTATTATCTTTGTATCTACCAAAATGCTATCCTATCTTTATGAAGTATTATGTGACTGCTCCCACGACTAAAGTCGTGGGCTTCTATGAGCCCTCACCGGTGCTTTCGCCTTGCGGCGGGGCACGGGTCGCTCAACAGACTCCAGCCCGAGTCTGGGTATGAAACGAAATTTTATGAATCTCCGAATCAGAGTGCTTTTCCAGAAAACCAGGATGATACCGTGGTGCTTTTTACATCTGGCCCTGAAGCAAGGAGCTTTTGACGGTGATTCAGTTCATTTTTTTATGGAACTCAACCGGCACTTTCAGCCTTGAAGAGTTCAGAACTGAGCCTGTCATTTAGAATATATATTACGGCTCGCTTTCATCCCACGGTTGAAACCGTGGGTTTTCTCGCTCACAGGATCATAAAAAATGAAAAGATTATTATATGGTACGCCCTGAGGGCTTTGAACCCCCGACCTTCCGGTTCGTAGCCGGACGCTCTAAATCCTGGCTGAGCTAAGGGCGCATTATATTTTATTATTATTCTTCTTCTTTCTTGACACCCTGTGATAGCAGCCCTTTGATTTCTTCTGCGTTCTGCATTAGGAGTTCGAAATCTTCCAGATTGATCCCTTTGGCTTTGCCCGGCTTCTCCTCATCAGCGTCGTCAGTCCAAAACTCACGCTTCTCGAGCTGAGGGGCTGCGACATTGTATTGCACTACGCGTATGCGGTTGGTACCGCGACTCGTTTTCTTCTCGCTGAATACTTTCAGGACATTGACGACGATGTCTTTTCCCATGGTGGGGCTCCTTTAGATAAATAAAATTTGTGATATTATATCATAAATCCCTTTTACCAGATCTTCTAAAGAATATACTATTGCCACATCAGGACGTTCGAGTTTTGTTTGTATTTCGACATCTTGTCGTCTTTTATAGCCCGGATCCATGCCTATTATGATCGGTTTTGCTGTCTTCGTCCAGGTCCCACACTCGTAGAGTACGATCGGTGCTACAGTCTCTTTACAGAACCAAAACGATATCATGTCTGCTGCATTCAAATATTTGTGCTCCCATGTAATTTGCTCTAAAGCCGCGCCCGGGTCATCGATCGGAAAGTTAGCTCTCCGTGGATTATAAACTGCTATGTCCAAATCTTCTATTTTAGAGATTACTATTTTTTGCCAGTCCGGCGCACCCGTGATGGCTCCAGCCAGGAAGAGTTTCTTAGCTCTAGTCTCTACTTCGTTGGGAGCTTCTATGTATTGCATACGGTTTCCTCGAGTTCTGGTAAACCAAAATCACGTCGTAGGTGATTGCACAATTTTCCTTCTTTGGTCTTCAAATTTAGCCACTGTCCACATATGGTACAGCCTATGGCGTTGGGTTTTAAGTCGTGCCTTTCTATCCTGGAGAAAGCCTCCAAAAGCTCTTTTTCGTTAGGGATATTCATGCTATTTGTTTCTTGCTTGCATCTTTTATGAATTTCTTTAGTCTCTGTTTTACTACTGAATCCTGAGCATGATACTCACGCATCTTTTTCCGAAGATTCGGAGGCACCCAATCAGGCGTCTCTATTATCCTACAACCGTCTCCGGACAAAAATCCTCCGGTTCTTTCAAGAATGAAACCTTCGTATTCTATGTGCTTTTGAGTGAGCATTATTACCAAAGTCTATTATTAAAATGTTCTGGTTTAAGTTGCCTTACTACTTCTCGTTCCTGGTCAGAAAGGGCTTCAATCATTTTGCCTGGCCCACTCACTCGATTTTTCTTTTTGGCACTCCAATAAGTTTCTAAAAAATCCGCCTGTGCCGCTGTAGTAGCTAGCTCTTCTGCAAACCTTTTTGGATTCTTAGACGTACTTATTTGAATTCTATCGCTCATAATGATGCTTTATGGTGCGCCTGGTGCGATTCGAACGCACAGCCTTTAGAATCGGAATCTAATGCTCTAGTCCAGTTGAGCTACAGGCACATGCTATTGGTGGGCGATACCGGGCTCGAACCAGTGACCTCTTGCATGTAAAGCAAATGCTCTACCAACTGAGCTAATCGCCCGTGATTCTCTTTACTACATAGTTAAAAAATCTTTTGCTGATTATCAGACTTACTAATCCTATTATTAAAAATATTGCCGCATGGCTCCACTGTACCGGTTCAACGAGAGACAGACATACAATCTCTAAAACAGACATGAAACTGAATGACATAACAAATAAAAAAAAGAACATTAAAATGATTATAAATAATCTATATCTCATCTGTAATTTTGGGCTCGAGTGGATTTGAACCACTAACCTTTCGCTTAAAAGGCGAAAGCTCTCGACTTTCGTCTCACCAATTGAGCTACGAGCCCGTAGATGATGATACGTTTACCATCGCCCTCAGATTTAGATAATGATGAGCTGCGCATCATCCAGGCCCTCCTTCCTTTTAAAAAATGTGGTACCTCGTGAAAGATTCGAACTTTCGACTCTCGCTTTTTTCACCGCACCAATTATGATATGGTGAAAAAGAGCGATACTCTACCACTGAGTTAACGAGGCATTTTTGTTAGATTTTTGAAAAATGCCTTTATTAATAGCCACCCACCAAAAAGAACTACCATGAAAACGCCAACGACGATCGTACCTAGCAACGTTATTTTTTTATTTGCTACAAAACCTAGTTTTTTACCCAATTCTTCTAATTTAGCAATCATGCCGTACACTTTCTCATCAGGGGTAGCGCCTGTGCCTGTTTCCATACTAAAATCTCCTTAAAATTGTTAAGTTATGGAGCCGATGAGAGGATTCAAACCTCCGACTTGCTCATTACGAATGAGCTACTCTTTCAGCTGAGTTACATCGGCGCATATTCAATATACACAAAAATAAATAGATTTTAAAGTAAAATTTGCTATTTTCTTTTCGCTTTCCACTCAGGATCACACTCTATTATCTGAGGCTCTCCATCGCGCCACCATATTATCGGCTTATGCAGAATAGAGAAACGATAGTCACAGATATCATATTGGCTAAAAAACTTTTTATATGCCGCTCCATCAGGTATGCCTTCTGTGTGGCGTATGACCCGATTGGCATAGTTTTTCATGTACCGTTTGCGTTTGGTTCCATAGCCGTCGATCGAATATGGTGCCCGGTAGCTCCTGCTCATACACTAGCTCCTTTGTTGAGGTAACTAATGCATACAAAGCTCCTTTATTAAAGTGGTGGGCCCATCCTGAGTTGAACAGGAGATCTCCTGCATGTCAAGCAGGCGCTCTAACCAACTGAGCCATGAGCCCATATTGTCTGGTGGACCCGGCAAGATTCGAACTTGCGTTCTCTACTATGTGACAGTAGCGCTTTTACCAGCTAAGCCACGAGTCCTAAAGTAATTGATTATACAGCTGTTCATTACCTTTGCAATGATTTTTCAGTTTATCCAGCCATGCGTATGTTTTGACATAGACTGGTTCTCCGTACCGGATGTTCCGGGGTATCGATATGTATTCTTTCATAAATATGCTTCCTATTCATTAGTAAAGTGGCGGAGGATGAGGGACTCGAACCCCCACGGGATGTGACTCCCACCAGTTTTCGAAACTGGAGCCTTACCATTAGACAAATCCTCCATGTTTATCCTATTTCGTTTAGAATTTGGAGAATCTCACACTCACTCTTACACAATACACAGAGAGCCTCAGCTTTTATGTGCACCAACACGTGTACGTATCCGCACTTTTTGCATTTCACTTCAGAGATCAGAAACAGACGCTACTCCTCGCTGTTGAACTTCTTCGTTAATCTTTTTTCTTCTTTCCCACATTGCTATTGCCCAGTAACTTTTACCCGGACTTTTTAAACCATACTTTTTAAGCCATCTCCGAGCCAATTCTTCGTCAACTTTATATTCTATAGCTATTTTGTAGATAGGCAGCTTATAGATCAGGGCTTCTAAATCCTCTTTTGGGGGTATCTGTTTTGACTTTGTCCAAAATCCTCTTCTATCAGGTAAGTTTATTCCTAATGCTTTTGCTCTTTTTTTTACGGCATTATCAGACACACCCAGCCTTTTTGCCACAGTAGTCATGGGCGCACTACATACCATTCTTTCTAACTCTTCTTTTTCAGGCCATTGTATCTTTCTTTTGGTCGACGGGTCCACCTTTTTGTTTTCGTTAAAACATTTTAGGCACAGATCTGATTTATTCTTTTTGTATATAACAGATTTACATTTTAAACATAGCTTAACGGGTACCTTTCTTGTGTTTTTGCCGCAGTAAGTAGTAGTTTGACTATGACAATTTGGGCACAATATTCTTAAGTTAGAAATTCTATTGTCCGTTGGGTCACCATTAATATGATCTACATGTAAAGATATTGGTTTACCCTGCCATACTGGTCCTAGCCCACATTCCGAACATTTATTTTCCAATAATCCTTCTGATACTAATCTTTTTTTACTTACTCCAGTTAACGTTGATCCTTTTATCAAATAGCATTCAAGGGGCTTTTTTCTAGATAGTACTGGACCAGAGCTAATAAATTGTATCCCTAGTTTTTTTATCCTATTCTTTACAGGTATGCTATTTTCCCCTCTATTGAGTAATCCAAAATTAGAGAGTATATCTTTATATGTCTTACTTTGAGACACTATCTTTGTGAAATCATCATCCGAGCATCTCCACACAGGACTCGATACCATATAGACTCCTTTGAACAGGGTGCTTAGTCTATACAGTTCGAATTATGAGGAGAGTATTACTCCCTCTATGAAATACAATGATATTTTATGGGCCTGGCAGGATTCGAACCTGCGACGGGGTATTATCCCGGTAGATTAAGAGTCTACAGCCATCGACCACTAGGCGACAGGCCCTTTTACATCGATATCTTTTCAGGTGCCCTATCCTTATAGATCCTCTGTAATTTTCTATCAGTTTTCTCACTCATCAGATGATTATAGATATCATCAAGAATATCATTAGCCATTTTTCTGGCTTCGACATCATCGAGAGCATCGATCGGTATTCTGATAGTGAGCTGATAGTTCATAGAGCACTCCTAAAATAAAAAAGCCCTGGAGAACTTCTCCGGGGCTTTTGTCCAACATCCCTTGTGTGCACTACAGTTTTTAGACAAAAACCCCTTATAAAGCGTCTTTCTGGCGCTTCGATACCACGACGCGTTTCGTCGTCGATTTTAAGGTTTTTGTCTGCATAACTTCCTCGTTTCTCTAATATACCACAAAAAAATGAAAAAGTCAATAGGAAAGTTTTCGTAACCGAGATTCTGTTTTATCGCTACATTTATCTAGTGCCACTTACCCGACCATCATAGCCCTGCTCACCGGCTAGGTCTGTTTGTGTTGCTCCCGCGGAAGTGCAAACGATTGGTTAGATCTTCTTCCTCAAGCAGCGGAGTCTCGAGTTTCCTCCCCTGGCTTTCGCCTCAGGCGTAGCGTCAAAACTTTCCTATTGACTACGGTTGTTGTGCCTCGTGAATAAACTGGCCCTTACCCTCTTATAACTATTTTGTCATCTCCTCCAGTTTCTTGATTTCCTCTTTGTGTCTATCAAATTGGCTAGAATTATCCGTGTGAGATGTCTTAATGTGTGCTCTCAGATTCTCAAGAGCATTCACACGTCTTTGCCTTAGTGCCGCGGAACCGGGTTTTACTCGTGCCATGGTAGCTCCTTAATTAATCATGTCAGAAACGTTTTTGCTGTATTTTGAATTTAAAACCCCGAGCCCGATTTGAACGGGCGACATCAGGTTTAGGAAACCTGCGTTCATATCCACTGAACTATCGGGGCATAAATTCATTTGCTAATAATTTTAGATGGTAATCCAATTTTGTCTAGCAAATTAATCAGAGGCGTTGGATCTAACTCTTCTACGTTCACCATCGTTTTTGGGTTCCATTTGCCCTGTCTCACGAGCAACGCCGCTGCCGCGGCAGGGACTCCCGCGGTATAGCTGATAGCTTGAGACTCCACCTCTTGATAGCAATCTTGATGATCACAGATGTTATATATAAAAATTTCTTTTGGTATTCCATTTTTTGTACCACGAATTAAATTCCCTATGCATGTCTTACCGGTATATCCCGATGCCAAAGATAGGGGATCGGGCAAACATGCCTTGATTACCTTTAAAGGTACTACTTCCAAACCTTCTGCGGTCATTACGGGTTTCTCGGAGAGCAGACCGATATTTTTAAGTACATTAAATACGTTTATATAGTGACTGCTAAAACCCATCCAAAATCTAATATGAGTCGCATAGATGTTTTTTGATAGTGAGTGTATCTCATCGTGACCTGTTAAATAAACGGTCTGTGGGCCCACCTCTGGAAAATCATAGGTCATTTTTTGTGAATGAACGGGATAGCTTATCCACTCACGATCGATCCAGATCCAGGATTTACCTGTGAACTCTCTGAAATTTATCTCAGGATCAAAATTCGTGGCAAAATATTTACCGTGATTACCGGCGTTCACATCCAGAATATCTATAGAATGTATGTCATCAAATAGATCTCGAGCTGCCAGAGCTGCATAGGCATTTACCACGCCAGGGTCAAATCCTATCCCTAAAATAGCATTGATTCCTTTTTGGGCACATCGATCTTTACGTTTCCATTCATAATTGGCGTACCACGGTGGAGGCTCACATATCGTAGCGACGCGATCGGGCTCCTCATGGATGGCTGTATCGATATAGGTAGCGCCGGTCTCTATACATGCTTCAAGAACTGACATGTTTACAAAAGGTGACCCGAGATTTATAACGATATCGGAATTTGTTTCTTCGATGGTTTTTATTATATGGGGGATCTTTAAAGCATCTAATCGTCGAGAATATACCGTTTTTGAAGAATCTTTTATATTGTTTTTTCTTTGGATACTGTCTATAATAGCATCGCATTTTGATGTCGTACGGGAGGCTATGCAGATATCACCGAGGATATCATTATTCTGGGCGCATTTGTGGGCGGCTACGTGGGACACGCCACCGGCTCCTACAATGAGGACATTGCTCATTTCTCAGACACACTCTTGTTAATTTTCATTTTAAACAATAATACTAGATTATATGGAGCGACGGACGAGATTCGAACTCGTGTAGACCACGTTGGAAGCGTGGGGCGTAACCGCTACGCTACCGTCGCTTAAAATAAATTCTTTTCTATTGTAGCAAAGCAGGGAGTGCCTTCACCCATCCATGCTCCGATCGTATTGTATTCAAAAAATTCTTCTGCCTCATCTTCATCCATGCCATCATCCATGAGTATTTCTATACATTTTTCTCGATCGAGTAAAATGAGAGGTTGCATGCCAAAACGCTCTACCCTACCGATGACAGCATTTTTCATATTTGTAGGGTAAAGGGCTTCTGGATTTATTTCGGAGATACGTTCTAAAAGCTTATCTACTGGAGACGGGGGTTCCCATTCGACTTCTGTTTCAGGCTCAATATCTGGGCCTGCCCAATTTTTTGTAGGAAAGAAATCCAAAAGGACACCATCTTTATCCAGGGTGTAGATTATTTCTTGTCCTATTATAGCTTCTTCATAGTCCACAGTGAATTCTGGATCAAAAGCTTCTTGTAGACATCGAGCTCCGTGTCCGGCTTCTATTTTGACACTTTCTTTCTGGAGAGTTAGAGTCATCAGTTCTGCAGGGAATTTATAGCTGAAATCTTTTATCACTGAGCGTTTCCAGAACATATTATTCTCCCCTAAGAATGTTTATTTTTTTGTTTATTTCTTCTACTGTGCGGTCTGTATTTATAATTTCCCTCATGAATTTCACATAGGGAGTGTTTCCTATCATAGGGATGCCGTCTTTATCCGTTAAAAATGCTATAGCTATTTCTGCCATCCCGGCTCGATACGCCCATTGGACCACAGATTCGTCGTACATTTTTTTAGGTAATAATTTATTAGTTATCTCTTGGCAGCATTCCAGACAAACTGATACGCTATCGTGACCGCCTTGATTGTAGCCGTTTAAAAATTTCGTATGGCCATGGTGTTCACAGGATCCCTCTATGACCTCTCCTGTACCCTTTCCCATGTCTAAAGGTTTGTTTTCTATGAAAATTTCTTCATAGATCTCGTTTCTAATTGAGTGCTTTCGTGGTCTGATTTCTACTATCATGAAGTTATCCTTTGTTAATAAGTGGAACGAGAGACGGGGCTCGAACCCGCGACATCCACCTTGGGAAGGTGACGCTCTACCAATTGAGCTACTCTCGCTTGTATAGTGGCACGCCCAGCAGGACTCGAACCTGCGACCTGATGCTTAGAAGGCATCTGCTCTGGATCCAACTGAGCTATGGGCGCACAAAATATCTATTCTAATATAATAACAATATATGAGAATTTAAAGTAAAATGTTAGTGCGAAGTTATTTGGGGCTAAAAAAGTTTGGTTGGTTTGTGCTAATCGGATAGCGTTTAGTGATCGTTACGTTGGTTTTTGTGCGTGTTACTTAAAACCCCATGGGTATACTTTGTCATCACTTTAAGATTCTCAGGTCTATTATCCCAACGAATACCATTTATATGGTGTACAACTTCTTCAGGTAATAGTTCTCTTCCAATAATATTTTCTGCAATTATTCTGTGCTCATATACGTAACCTCTTGTATTGGCCTCTTTATGCATAGGCGCATAAATTCTTACATAGCCAATATTTTTATCTATTTTTCTGTGAGAATTCTCTAAACAATCCGGTATATTTAAATATTTCTTTCTAGCGTTGTGAGCGCACTCGTTTGAGCAGTATTTGTTTTTATACTCTTTCTTATCATAGGCATAGAATATTTTTGAGCAATAGTCGCACGTATATTTATAGTTAGGATTTTGCTCTACGACTCTTCTAATTCTAGCTCTTTTGCTTTTTTCTCTATTTCTACATTGAAAAGAACAAAATTCAATTTTTGAGGATTTTGCATCAAATAATTTTAAACACCTTTTACATAGTACAAACATAAATACTCCAGGTGAGATTTGAACTCACATGTAACCAATTACCCTTTCAATGCCTTATAAGAGCAAGGGGATACTGGAGTGAAAATATGTGATGGTAGTCCGTACCGGGATCGAACCGGTGATCCCCAGAATGAAAATCTGGTGTCCTATCCACTAGACGAACGGACCGTAAAGTTCTTTATCTCAAACACAACCGTAATTTCAAAGAACAACAAAAAAGCCCCTCAGGATTTCTGGTCCTGAGAGGCTTTGGGAGTATCAATTTAAATAAAATCAGCCCATCAGGACGTAGGTATACGTTCTCCTCTACCTATGGTCTCTATCCTGATGGTCATGTCGTACATAATTTACCTCACCTCTAATATACCACAAAAAAAGAAAAAAGTCAAATTTTATTTTAAATATGTATAGTCGACTTCTTTAGCGAGCTCCTCCCCTATACGTAGGTACTGATCTCGATATTTTACTCCATCCAGTTTGTCTATTTTTTTGGGTATCCCGTACATCTCTACTCTTTGAAACGTAAGATCAAAATTATATCTACAGATAGATGTTATCCAATCCTCTTGAGCTCTTGCCATTTGAGTGCGAGACATACCGCCTTCCGGTAATTTTAAAAAGCTATTTACCTGGCGTATATTTTTAAATTTTTTAGCTTTTTCGAATGGTACTCCTTGATCCGACTGCCCACATCCGATAGATAGAATATGAACGTGTTCATTTAATAGCCAGCTTTGGCGCATTGTTTCTATGAATGCTTCCATGATAGGAGCATTCATATTCCCGCAGCCACCATCCATCCATACATTATGAGTCTCCTCATCGATCAGAGTACCGAAATAGAGAGGTGCTGCGGCGGATCTTAAAATGACTTGAGTGAGCTCCAGTTCTCCATCTTTCTTTTCCCAGCTTTTAAAAAAATGCGTACGGCCATCCACGAGTGAACAAGAAGTGCATATGAACCTAGTTTTACAATGATTCATTTTAGTGCCGATTACATATAGATCCAATAAATTGGTTAAAGGTTTTCTGCTATAAATAGGCTGTAGGACAGGTATTCTCAATCTTTTTTTGAAAATATTTGGTAGATTGTTATACATCAAATCTTTGAAAGTGAGCGCAGAGATGAGTCCTGTGCTTAGTAGACCGCCCTCGACAGCTCCTACAGAGGATCCTATAATGAGATCGAATTCATCCGCGGCTTCTTTTTTCAATTCATTTGCTATAGAGCACAAGACAGAAAGCTGAATAAGACCTTTGCAGCCGCCGCCGTCTAAAACGAGTATGCGTTTCATTTATAGTACTAGTTCCTCTTTAAGTGGATAAAAACAGATTCACCCAGTCTACTGCCTTTTCATTAGCTAATTTTATAGGTGATTCATGTAACCAAACGGGGCCTACGTTATTTGGGCCAAAACCCGTTAAATTCGTAAGAGATAGATGAAATTTTCTGTCGTTTTCCAACGGGATATTCAAAGGGGTGAGTATGCCATTCACGTAAGAAAATAGTTGTTGTTGTGTAGATGCAGTGGCATATATGAAAGTAGATTTAGCATTTTCAGTTTGAGCAATTCTAGGAGTGTCTTCAAAATCCACCGATCTGGGATATTCAGGAAAAACAGTAGATTTCAGGATATTTTTGTATGGCTTTAGGTGGGATATACCAGCAAGAGTAAGATGAAGGTATCTATCAACTACAGGTATTTGGTCAGGCATTCTTTCTTTTATTTGTGCCTGTAATGTGTGTAGTTCTGAGGAGGGAACAATCTCCAGACGTAATACTCCGTCGAATGTCGTTTTTCCAGAAATAATAACCATAAAAACCCCTGTAAACTATGTTTTCAGTTTTGCCATAAAATAGGGCCCAAAAGTGGCTCGACCACTTTCTATCATGTACCCTCTTTTCTGTAGATATTCTTTTCTTAAATCATCTATTTGATCTATGGCTTTCCTACCCCTATCACTATTTTTGTCCCCCATACGCCACAGTCGAGAGTATCTTCTCTTTCAGTTTCTCATTAGGGACTACAGTCTGCATACCTTTACGCTGCCATTCAGCTCGGAGAGCTGAATGGTAGACATATAGGTAGGGTCAGTTTTGGCTTTAGATAAATCAATGCCCGCGGTCCTATAGGACCGCAGGTAGGAGAGGACTACCCTGTGGGATGCTGGCCTAATTTCGTGTCTATTAAACATGGTGATTCATGCCTCTACATCACCTACGCCGATAGAGATATGCCAACCCAGTCCATAGCTTCTTTTTGCTCAGGGACGGCTGTACCCCAAGGATCAGTTTTATCTGTTCGACTTTCTGTAACTGTTGTAGGCCACGGCTCTACACGGGGCACAGAATCCTCCGTGAAAGCCAGATTTCCTTCTATTGTTCCTGCAGCTGTAGGATGTAGCCACCGTTCTTTTCCAGGCCGATCTCCGGGAGCCGCCGGTTTACCTGGATAGGTAGTTAAAACGATCCAGAGTTTCTTACCTTCTTGCTCCAAACGAGCAGCCTGCTCTTTAGCGCCCTCATACCCCACGGATAGATCCGAATCTTTATCTAGATCAGCACTAGTGGTAGGAAACATTAATACCTGAAACTCTGAGGCCGGTGTGCTTTTTCCTTTTTGGTGCGTTGAACGTAAAATAGGGGCTTTCTCAGGAGGTAATCCCGGTATATTGAATTTCATTTTATCTGCAATACCAAGATCAGATGATTTTAATTCAGCCACCTCAGCAGGGGATAAAGATGCTACTGTATCATTATTCTCGGATCTACTCACAGGCACAGATTGAAATCCAGGTTTCATCTGTAACCTTAAACTCTTAATGAATTTATATACGCTGGGTATAGAGTTCCAACCTTTTATCTCCCCGCCAGCACTGGATTTTCCTTCACCATGCTTACTGAAGAGTTCTTTACCCGGTATTAGTATGAAATTATTTCCATCAGAATCTATCCAAGCATTGTTTCCGTTGTCTACGATAATATCAGGCATTTCGGACTCCTTTGTTTAAAATGTAGGTAATAGACTACTCAATTCCTAAATAGGCTCTACGAGTCTGATTATAGCTATCATAATCCGGACAGTCTGATGATGCAGAGAGAGTAACCGTATCATTATCTCGACTCAGTGTTACCTTTTTTTGCATATATAAAATATCATCAAGCAGCTTGGTAGAATTCATTTTTATGCCGGGAATTTTAGAAATGTCATTTATCACTTTAACTATCACATCCTCGTCAGCATCCTCTGAACCGTCGTGGGTGATACCGACATTGTGTTTTTTGAGTATGCTATAGATGTCTTGTTTTAAAACATTTGTACTGTCTATTTCATCAGAGATCTTGTCTATGTCATACGCTTCCTTAATGAGACCCATAGCCTCAAGACGATCGGCTATTATGTCTAATGTCGAAGACAGCTTTGACGGCATTTGATACCTCCGTCGTGTTGATCCTAAACCCAGTTTGTTTATAGTGTTCTTTATTTGATTTACAATATCTTTAAATTGTTCTTCGATGGTTTGATCTGCGTTCCAGTTGTGTCCGGAATCTACACCGACCACCCCAACCACACCATCATAATACCCAAAACCCTGGGTTTTCATATTTCCTATATTTTTGGTAGTGTCCTCAGGTAATTTGAGATAGCCCGTTAGATGCCCGTCACCTGTTTTGTATATGAGTTTAGAAAAAACAACGGGCATACCCATTATTTCGTATACTTTAGAATGTCCCCTGGGACTAAAATCGTTCCCGAATAAACTGTGAGGCCATTCTGGTTTTTCTTTAAGCCCGATACTTTTTGCTAAAACATTTAGATCGGTAGTCGCCAGTTGTGTTGGCTGCATTATAGTATGACCCTTGTTTAAGATGTAAGTAATTGATTCAATATTAATAGACTATCAAAAACAAAAGCCCGGGACCAGTTTCCTGATCCAGGGCTCCCCAAACCCGACTACACAAAACGACTATTTAGTTTTGATTTTCATGCCCTCAAGGTAGAGCAGGTCGTTGACCGCGATCGTGGTCATGCCATGTTTGTCTGCGATTTCATTAGTCATTTCCATGAGACGTACGTGGTCCTGAAGAGAGGGGCTGCCTTTCATGGTACGACCCCAGATACTGTTTACAGCTTCGATCACTCCACCCCCGAACGGCAGCATGCCGCGGTACTCCTTCGCCACACCAAAATGATGGTGGAGATAGGCTTTTAGAGGGAAAAGCATGGACCAGCAAGGGTCCAGTCTGGCGAACTCCTCGAGATCCTGTAGGGTTCGAGCAGTTGAATCAAAATCTCTGAAAAACTATGCTAATCTATGAAATCCTAATTATCTATTAATATAATATCCTGTGTATATCCAAATCTCAGATAAAATAACAAAGGACGGTCAATATGAAGGAAAAAAAACCTATGGTCGTTAGGGTCACTAAAACTGAATTTGAACTGGATGACGGAAGAATTTTTCCTCATCCAGTAGAACTCGATGAAGTTCCCTCTGTGGAAGAGTTCCAGAGAATATACGATAAAAGTCGTAAACTCGTAAAAGACATGATGGAAGATACCGGTGAATAACCTCATAGACATAAGTCAGGCGGCTCAGATGTTGGGCGTAGACATCACTACACTCAGATACTGGGACAAGACCGACAAGCTAAAGCCGCAGCGTACTATGGGAGGTCATCGACGCTATCTATTATCTGACATCAAAAAGTTACAAGGCATTCATGTAGAATCTACGCCAGACAATACTGAATCGCCCAATCAAGTAGCCGTATATGCCAGGGTGTCATCACACGAGCAAAAACAAAAGGGGGACCTGGAGAGGCAAAAAGGCAGGCTCCTTGAATACTGTGTGAAAAAGAAATATGAAGTCCGTAATATCTTTGAAGAAGTTGGATCAGGGATGTCAGATACACGAGCAAAATTGAGCAGGCTCTGTGACGTAGCTGAAAAAAGAGAGGTATCAAAAGTAATAGTAGAGCATAAAGACCGGTTAACCAGATTTAATTATAGGCTGTATGAGCGGTATTTCAAAAGTCTTGGCGTAGAAGTTATTATTGTAGAAGAAACTCTACCTAAATCTTATGAGGCAGAGTTGGTTGAGGATATTATGTCTCTGGTAGCCTCGTCATCATCAAAAGTTTATGGTAAAAGAAGTGCTGAAAACCGGAAGAAAAAATCACAGATAACAAATAACATTAAATGAAAATGGAAAGGTACCCTATGTGGCGAGTTGATTTTTTTGCTGTCTGTATGTTTATTGCTGGGTTATTTCTCGGGATAGCTCTTCCATTTCATTTCTAACAGAAAGGGTATTTATGTCATCATCATCTCTAATAAGGATAACAGCCCCTTATGACGAAGATCTTCTACATGATCTTAGAATGTTACTTAAAAAACACTTTATATTTCTTGAAGAGAAAATTAAAGAGTCTAAAAGCAAGGCTGAACGAAATTTTTTCCTAAAAGAAAAATCCAAAATATGTGTAGAGAGTTCTGACGGTTTATGAGACTCATTCGTTCTTCCAAATGTAGCCTCAAATTTGCTACAGCCTCCAAACTCTCAGAACTCAAACGAGTCCTCGCTGAGTATGGGCGGGTCTGTAACATTTTCATTGAGTACTTTTGGAAGAACGGAACTCCCTCTAAATCTGAACTCCTCAAAGATATAGTAGATCTACCTCAGGATACCTGGCTCACCGCCAGGCTTCGTAAGGTTGCCGCTCGTGAGGCTATAGATATGATTATTGCTGTTAGGGAGAGATGGAAAGATAAGCCTTGGAAGATCTCTATGCCTGTTCATAAAGGCAAAAGAGCCTATGTCTCCTGTACTATTGCTGATCTTCAAGAGAAAGAGACTAAAGAATTTGATGCCTGGCTCCATCTCCAGTCTATTGGAGATGGAACAATCCTATATTTTCCTATTAAATTCCATAAACATTTCAACAAATTGGCTATACAGGGCAAACGTCTAAACTCCTATATATTGACAGAAAAATATGTACAGCTCTCTTTTGAAATAGACGCGGGTGAGAAGAAAAAAGGCGTGAACGTTATAGGCATAGACACAGGCATCAAGGCTCTCGCTTCCCTTAATAATGGCACACAATTAGGATTAGACACTGAAGCCTGTATAGAACGTATTAAACGTTGTGAGCACGGCTCTAATGGCCAGAAACAAGCCAGAAGAGCTTTTAAACAGAGGATCGACGAAGTAGTAAAAGATATTGCAAAACATTTTGAGCAGATCGATTTGGTGGTGGTCGAGAAGCTCAAGAACATGAACTATAAATCAAAACTCAAACGCCGCTTGAGTAAAAATATGCGACGTTCTATCGGCACTTGGGCGTATAGGTACTGGTTAAAAAGGCTGGAGCAAGCCTGTGAGACTAACCGTGTTAGTTTTCGCACTGTGGCTCCTTTTTATACCAGCCAAACATGTCCGAGCTGTGGTCATACCGATAGGGGGAATCGAGTAGGACAGGTGTTCCGGTGCCTGGGCTGTGGCCATACAGGCAACGCCGACGTGGTCGGAGCCAGGAACATATTGACTCGATTTCTTACGGGGCTCTACGGTGCCCGTTACAAACCTTACGAGGCTATGTTTAGTTTTTCATAGTTTCAGAGGAACGGTAGGGTCTCGTTTTACTGCGAGCTCATACGCTCGGTTGTTGTTCGCCATCACCATGATTTTTTTCTTGACTACCCCAGCGTCTTGGGGGATATAGCAGAGATCACCGTCACCGTAGTGCTCCAGCAAAAACGGGGTGATACTCACTACGCGCTCATGGAGGCACGCATAGTACTTCTCAGCAAATAGTTTGATAAATTATAGACATTTATCTTACACCTCTTTAACAAGGTGGTCTATCGTTAGACAGACTGGGCTAACTACAAAGCCCTGTATCACCTCCGCCCTCTCCCAAGGGGAGAAGGCACCGGTGACTCCTTTAAACTGTAATAAAATGGAGGACTTATTTGATTCACCCTCTGTTAAAGGATGTCTTGTCCTCAAATCTTATGGCTCTTAGGATTGAATCTTACGCTCAGACCTGTAAACTCTGAGCAGCCGCTAAATTCAATGTCAAAGAACTATATTGAGTATACATTGAGGGCATTAAAATGTCAATAGGTATCTATATACTGTCCGCAATTATCTGTGTTTATATTAAAAGGAAATAATACACGGTCCTTTGTCCGGAGACATGGGCGTCTTGGGCTGAGAGAGATAGCGGAGGAGATTGGAACCTACGGGGACTTTGCGGAACGCTTCATTTAATGAAGCAATGTCAATGAGAGAGACGCTACGCATAAGCTAGCCTCCTGCGTTGGAAGGTGTGTGGTGCACATAGACGCCTACTAAGAAGCGCCGTCCTGGTCCCGTGAAAGGATCAGGATACAGATAATATACTGTATTCCAATGAGTATGCCAATGGCTTTGTTCAACTATTTTCCAAATGCTAGTTTTTTAAATTCCTCTGTAAGAAAAAACCAGTTCACATAGAGCCCAGCATCGTTTTTATTGAAAAATTCCCAGTTTTTTACTTTGGTTAACACTATGCATACGCCTGTATCTTGTTGTTTTATAGCTTCCCACCAGGGCTTTTCCCATGCCAACAAATCACACATTAATTCTGATCCAGATATATTTTTGATCATGACAATGAGTTCGTTGTCTTGCCGGGTAGTGGGTCCGTTGCTTTCTCCTACAGAGCAGTTCTCATATACGATGTGTATCGGGACATTGAGAGGTACTCTGTTAACTATATCTATAGAGCGCTCAAATTTGGAGATTTTTGCCTTGATAGTTTGAACTGCTCTGATTCGTATGTCTTTTTTCATATATGTTTTTTAATGTATGGAACGCGTATCTCCTAAGATACTGCGTGATCATCATCAGTAAAAATCAATCTTGGTATGATGATAGGCACTTTTCTTTTAAACTCTGAGGCTACGTGCCGTTTCATAACTGGATGGTCTACCGGTGCGTGCGCTATTAGAATTTGATCAACAGCTTCATAGGCTTCTCGAGTGTCTTTATAGCTATCTTGCCAGTTAGGCATGATCTGGTCCAGGTCCGAGTTTGTGATTCCGAGACCGTCTGTAGGGATTGCTTCCACACACGATTGTAGTGTTTTTATTTTAAAAGAGTAATTTTTATAAGCTACTTCATAACGCATTATTTCGAGTTCTTCATGCCAGGTATCTATGAGATACTCCGCCATTTTATAAACTTCGGTTTTCCAGAGCATCTGTATAGGGCAAAAATCACCTACATCTCCATGCAGTGTAAAGAACGACTCACACAATTCAGTGTAGTTGTCGGTCGAAATCACCAGACCTTTGTTGACTCCGGCGAGGTCATATAGTCGAATCATTCTCAGGCGGGCTTTTCTGTTGCCGCGGGCTATTGCCTGAGCATGTGCGTCAGCGATAGGCATGATACCCTCAGTGCTGGCGAGATGGCGTTCCATGTCCTCAAAACATGGACCGAGATCTATTTCTTTGAAATCGGTGCAGAAAGCTTCTCCGCAGAGCCGGGCACGTTCGAGTTCATCAGGTTTGTTTGTGGTTATAGGGAGACTCCTGCCTATTAGAGGTATCTTGAGTTCTGCGCACACTGGCTGCAAAAGAGCCGCACACAGGGCACTGTCTATGCCGCCAGACATGCCTATGATAATAGCTTTGATGCTATTTTCACTAAAATACTGTTTCGAACATGCTCGTATTTTTTCTACTGCTTTACCGTAATCTTGAATCATAATCATACGTCCTTTCTTTTCGCCTATTTATAAAAAAATACGGCGGAGTTTCAGTCCCGCCCCCTCAGTGTCCTGCGAGCATGTCTTCTGTTTTGCCGTCAGCGGCAATGTCATACACCGCTCGTAGAGTAAAAAACGAATACAATGTCAAAGCCACATACACACCGATAACCCACATTTTAAGACTCATTGCCGCCTCCATATATAAAGATTCGTGCTATGTCCACACAACGTTTAGCGCACGGATGATAGTTTGCGATACATCGAAAAATCACGACACTCGTTACATGGTGGACGGCGTTGAATAGCACAGGTGCTACATGACGGCACATCGCAAATTTCATCCTGCGCTTGTTGGTGGATGTGTTTGCACCCACCACCAGTATTGCGGCATGTGAACCGCTGAAAATAATATTTAAGCCAGTTAGTCACGCCGTAAACTCCTTTTTGATCACGATAGCCACGTTTTGATTTCATGCCGCTATAATCTCCAAAGGTGCAAACATTTACACCAACGGTTCGGGCTATGCACGAAGTTTGCCCATAACTTTGATACCGCAATCATTACAAATGTAAACATCAGCCTGATACATCTCCACAAGATCGCCACCACACTGAGGGCAAATTTTGTGCTTGCCCTGTTGTGGGATGTGGAGCGCAGGTTCCTTAATGTCCAGCGCGGCCTTTGCGAGTTCATCCCGAAGCATCATTGCACCGACCAATATTCGAGCGTCCACAAAACCTCCTTATGAGAGCCGCGCCGTAGTAAATAGACCTGCGCGGAATTTACCACAACGGTTGACCAAGTGCGAAGTCGTGTACTCACGATTTAGCGATAGCGCCGTCACTTGGTTTGTTGGGCGATGCACCCAACTCCTTAGTGTTCTGAGCACGGCGGCGCTGATACTCGTAGCACCCAAACGGCTTCCCTATGATGGAAGAAATAGGCCTGCATGTAGGACATGGCCGATCAGACCACTGATGTGGATCATCCTGAAGAAGCCGTAGCGCCGCATCAAGCAAAACACCGACAGCCTGTTGAACCTCATTCATAGCCGTGCTCCTATCATATAAAGGTGTTTCGCCCAACGTTCCACAAACGGGCGAAGTGCCCGCCTATAATTCCAACTCCATAGCCAACTGCGGGCATTTTGCCCTTTGTGTGTTGGCTGCTGTTTGTAAACCTTCCACAATGTAAGGCGCGCCGTTACGGTCTACGCTGGACACCACAGGAGGGCCACCACAGTACGGCCTAAAAACCAAAAGCATTGTTCGCATACTCGTCTCGCGACCATCTGCATTCAAAAAGATTGGGCGACCACAGAAGAACCGAATTTCAGATGAGCGCATTGCAAAGCCGTGAAACCACGCAGTATCACACATGGCATTCGCATTCAACAGAACAACCGATAGAACGCCTCGATGGGCTTGCTCATAGCACTTGCGCACCCACAATATTCGATTACGGTCAAAGGGTGGATTACACCAACAGACTCCCGACCAATCGCGAGCAAGCCCATCATCAGCCGGTGAAAAGAAGGCTTTGCATTGCGCGTTCCACGGGAGGGCACAAACGTCTAATGTAAAATGAAACTCGCGTTCCAAATTTGCGAACAATGCTTTTGGTGTTTGCCAGTCGATATGCATAGCGCCCTATAATCTCCAAAGGTTTACAAATTGCAGCCAACGGTTCAGGCACCCGCCTGCTGTTTGTGCGGACATTCGCCATACGTACAGAATATATTACCATCGATATCCTCGGAATGATATAGACACTCGGTAGAACCGATAGCACAAATTGCAGGCTGCCTGTGTTGGTTGATGCGGAGGGAAGCTACCATAGCCTCCAGCGCGGTGCAACGTTCCTGCAATACATCTATATCATTCTCTAACCTTGCGATAACTTCACGATCCTCTTGACCCATAAAACCGCGCCTTTCAATTTAAAAAGCTGACCGTAGTTTCAACCAACGTGCGCCGTTATGCGTCGTGCCGTTCCTCGGCATGAAGGCGCTCTATTAGCCAATCGTTAAATATAGGACTATCGTCTGCATCACCATACATTCCGATATACTCGTCATAAACTTCCCGCGCCGTCGCATAGCGGCTGTTGGTTGACGTGGAAGGAGCGGATTCCATAGCTTTCATGGCCGCAACCCACCCCTCACGTATCAACTCATGGTAGTGTTCATGATGAATGCACGTTGATAGGTACTCATCTATCGTTTTTGCGGCCATATACAACCTCGTTTCTGAGCGACTGGAATGTCAACCAACGTGTGCCGTGTTATGCCGTGACCGAGAGAAGGCACGAATTTTCATCGCTGCACCGACCATCTTTAAAAAGATCGCAGACCGCTCCCGGCACAAACTTAGGGCATGGCATAACGCGGCTGTTGTGCGCTGTATTTTGCGCTTCCTTAATGTCAATGGCCGCTTCCCACGCTAACCGAGCAAAATCTTCGCCTGACCACGACTCTACATTATTTTCCTCTAACCATTCGTCAAACGTCATTGCGGCCATATATCAAACCTTTCTTAAGCAAAATATTGCGTACAACGTTTACGCTACTGGTGCTGTTGCAGTGCGCTACATACAATATCATAGATCTCGTGTTCAGCCTTAGAAAGCCTTACAGCATCGAGACGAAATTTAATCCGCTTAAGCACTGCAATGGCATCCATAGCGCTGTTGTGCGCTGTTTGCAAAAGCTCCTTAATGTCGGAAAATTTAACCCACCCTCCGTTATCGAGCTGCTGCATCGTGCCAAACCCCATATCGTTAACACTAGGGCCGTACCGTTTCAAATTTTCCATATAAATTCGCTCCTTTTGCAAATGGCGCACAACGGTTTACGTATGCTGAAGTTTGCCAGCTACAATATAGAGGAATGCCTCGCGCATTGACATACACTGAGGACGTGTCAAAATCGCGTTACGCTCTAAATAACTGAGAAGGTCATCCACAATCATCTGGCAAATTTGGGTCGAGGCTTCCGAGCCAGCATGCGTTTGTTGTGGGATGTGGAGCGCAGGTTCCGCCAGTTTAGCGGCGCTGCTACGCCCCTTCGATCCAAGGTTGTCGATGCACTCCCAGAACAATTTCCGTTTGAAATCACTATTTTTCATGCGCCGCCTCCAATCATAAAACCTGTGCGGAATTTCCCACAACGGAATGGCGCACCCGCACGAAGGCCGGTACGCCCACCACTTATACCCTACCGGCTTTTGTGCTGCGCCTGTTATGCGTAGGTTTGGCCACCTCCGCACGTTTGGGGCGCGGCCTCACGAAGTACCCACAGTCCAACCATGTTTGCAGATACGACACCAGTTTCGAGACTTGTTTCCTATCGAGGTGCGCCCGAGTGTTGAACGACGTATCAGGTGGAAACGGCACCGGCTGCCACGATTGACCAGGGACCAACCGTTTTGGGCATGCATCATCGGGACCAAACCAGACAGCCGAACTACCCGGCTGCTGATACTGTGCGAGTGAACTCTGTTGAAGAGAACAGGGCGCACCATATATGTCGTTGAACTCTACGATCTGGAAACCACGGCCTGTTTTACCGACCTTCATCATAGCGCCCCTTTCAAATTTCAGAGTGGCCAAACTTGCGCATAACGTTTTGGCCAACTCGCCCGAAGTGCTGTACTCAGCATTTTGGGCTTGGCCTGTTATGCGTCTGTGGCCTGCGACTCCGCTGCCTTCAGCCGGGCCTCTTGCGCCATGGACGGCGATTCTTCGATCCATCCAAGGTCAGCCATGGTGTTTCGAAGTATGCAACCAAGCTGCTTTCCGATGCCGTATTTGTTGAACGCATAGTCCAGCGTGTCTTTCAACTTCTTGTCCGGGCTGCGACGCTCCGCCGCCTTCCAGTCGGCAATCATTTCAGCAAGGTCAATAAGACTCATACCGCTTACCCCGGCAGCGTGAAAGCCGGTGTGGTGCCGATTGTTCGCGTGGTGGTGGTCAACGGCTGGCTTCACAATATCGACACACTCCTGATACTCCGGCGTCCCGTAGTTCGCCTTCTTGAATTTCTCACGAGTAGACACAAAGGCGTCAAACTCAAGGGCCTGAAACTTCGTTCGGTCGTGAGCACACCCACGCTTGCGCAGTTCACTGGCAATAATCTCCAGGTTCTCGCTCACTTCCGATACGTGAAGTATCGTTTCACAGAGAAAATCAGTGGTCATATCCATTCTGCATTCCTTTCTTGCCGCCACGACGGCGGCGGTTTGGGCCCGGCCTACAAATTCGCTCTCGCAGGCCATTGCGCATAACGGAATAGTATGCCGCCGTTTCCAATGGGCGAAGCGAACGGCATACGGTTGTTGGCAGATGTAAACCTGCCTACAATATTATTCTTTTTTCGCCAAACTAGAAGCACCGACAGAGACAAATCTTCCGTTGAGCAAAACAGAGTCACCGAATATTAATGTCAGTTTGTTGATAATAGAATCCACCTTATCTTCCAGTACGCTAAGGCGCTCGTCGATTGAAGGTAATCCCTCGTAAATTTTCATTTCCGCCTGCGGATTAACAGCCTTCATCTCGGAAAAACACTGTTTCAGAGCGCCGACATTTCCTTCTGTTAGACCAGTAAGCATTGCCATTTAAAACCCCCTTCTTGGGCGAAAAACTATAATTTAAAGAGGCAGGTTTATTTCTGCCAACGTTTACGCAACGGGCGATAGTTGCCGCATCTTTGCCACGATCTCAGTAATGCGCCCATACGGAGCAACACGGTGAGAGTTGAAATCCTCAAGCTCGTTAGCGAGAGCGGCAATTTCGTCCCTTGCGTTGTTGTGCGATGTAGGAGCGGACTCCTCTGCTTTGTCGGCGCGTCGGTTTGCCCGCTCCAAAGCTGCTACCAAAAACGGCTTCGGCAATTTCATCATATCGTCCCACCACTTACCGTCGTAACATTTCTTCGCGCCGACTATATTCATATCGCTCTCCGCTCCTATTTCGCACAACGTTCACCGCACCCGCCCGATGTGGTGCGCCATCTCATTTACTTTATCGACACACTGGTTGGCCCAATAGCAAAGGGTTGATAAGGCCCCATCCCACCGATCTAAAGGGCGCACCATTTCGGGCTGCGGTTGTTGTTTGACTGTGCCCGGTGACTCCAAAGAAACTGGCGGTTTACAAGGTTCGAGAATAACCCGTTCGCCAATTTCCATACGCAAATCACAAGCACCATTGTCACTTTGAACGACATAACTTTCGCCAAAATTATCACCCTCGGCAAAAAACCGAGCCTTGACTATATATCCCATGCTACCTCCCTGAAAGTAAACCGCCTACAACATCGCTCTCACCGGGCATTGCAAACAACGTTTGCTAAACGGCTGATAGTTGCCGCAGCTTGTTGACTACACCCATAACCGGCATTAATTCACCACCACCCCTTGACAGCTCAAACAACCGATCTGCGTAAGAGGCAATTTCAGCCTTTAGCTGTTGTACGCCTGTAAAATTTTTTACATTAGCGTACAGTGCGCACTCTTCGTTAAGAGCACGGGTGTTCGGTTCATCGGTACAAACCATTTTATGAAAACAGCTGTCGCATTGAAAAGCGCACATATAATAACCCTTTCCCGAAAATTTTATTGCGTACAACGTTTACGCATGGCGAAGTTTTTGCCTACTAATACAAGGCGATACCTCGACAGGCAACTTACAATAGTAACCAGAATGACCTGCTTGATACTGGCAAATACCTGGGTGAAATTTACAGCGGTATTCAAAAATTTTGCCATGCGTTTGTTGTGGGATGTGCTGCGCTGACTCCTTAGTGTCATGCGCGGCCATCTGTTTAGCAATGCGCCTGAGTGTTCGTCCAAAAGCCACTTTCCACCTCCATTGTCCTGGCCGCGCCTATCTGTAAAGACTCAGCGCAGCATTTACCACAACGTTTGCGTTACGGGTGCTGTCTGTGCGAACACCCGTGAATATACTCAGGCAACTTACAAGTTTTAGCTGTACCGTTATTTTG